>ERZ773043.34-NODE-34-length-63937-cov-5.392176_pt1 | contig 63937 bp, 51 predicted proteins | sample MGYA00580636_ERZ773043 | MGnify/ENA primary metagenome ERZ773043 (study PRJEB29015, sample SAMEA2737992) | human oral metagenome | biome: human oral; feature: human-associated habitat; material: dental | place: China | collected 2065 ...
TGTCCGGCAGCGGCGGCTTCGATGCGGCGCAGCGCCGGCGTGCGGTAAAGACAACTTGGATCAGTTATGGTTTTTAGATGCAAATGGCAAAAAGGGACTGCCGAAACCGTGGTCGGCACCTTATCGTCCATGACGCGGCCTCATTGTTATCTAGTCTGGGCCAGGTTGGTTTCAAGAACGCCTTTTTTCCCTTCTTCCTCTGACATAAGGTGAAGTTTTGACCTTGCAAACAAAAATCCTAGTTTGATCTCCTGCCAGACATAAACCAAGGTGCCTGGTTTGACGTCGACTTCAAGTGTATCGGTGTTTTCAGCATGAGAAACGATGGTGTGCTTTCCAGGCGTTACTTCCTTGTAGAGATATGTCTTGGCTGCGGTTTCACCGATGACGTGCTTGTCTATTTCTACCGCCAGTCTGTTTGCCGAACCAAAGGATTCATTTCTGTAAATGTAAATGCCAGCTTTTTCCGGTGCGATGGCAAATGTCTTCAGCGCTGCGTCTTGCTCGGCATCGCCCATGGGTACGGAGGCGCAGCCGGTGAGGGCAAGTGCAATAACGGCGGCGGAAAATAGTTTTTTCATATAAGTCTCCCTAGTTATTGAAGTGATTTCTGAAAGATTGGCCTACAAGCCTATCAATGGCATTAAGGTGCTTGAGAAGTCTACTCCAGGTTTTATGAATTTTTAAACCCCGATTTTGGCAAGCAGTAAGCGGCGTTTCATTGATGAAATTGATTGAAGGGATGGTTACGGATGCGGCGTATACTGATTGGGGGTAATAACGCCGGCAATGATGAACGCGACGCTGGCGAGGGCGGGTAGACCGATGGCCCGTTTCTAGAGAAATTAGGCGATCAGCGTCACTAGCGCTACGCCGATGCCGAAAAACAACCACTGTATGGACGGACTCTAGGGGTTGTGGGCGAAGCGGCGTATGCAGCACGTGCAAGGCATTGGCGCATCGCGGATGGGTTTGAAACAGGACGGGACGCTCGGGCAGGTTCTACTGCCCGATGTCACCGGCTTGAAGGCAAGCATTGTGTAATCCCGCGCATGCAACGCGGTATCAAAGTAGCCCCATTACCGCTGTGGGATGGTGGGCTACATGTGTGCATTCGCCCGGCACGGGTGTGTGGATCAATGATGCACACATGGCGCATGATGACGGGACACGCGAAGGCGCTCGGCTATAATGCGGCATCCGCGCTGGCGCGGGATCGGGGCGCACTCAGAAGCTTCGGGATGCTGCCCGACCGGCGTGGGCGGCGCCGCGCTGATTTTGCCTCCGCCATCCTGCGTTCCGTGCTTCCCAGTGCAGTGTTTCCCTGTGTTTCTCTCTCTTTCTCCATCTTGCAACCGATCCACTCTTTTTCCGGCCGACTATGAGCGATCTTCTTTTTCTGCGCGGCGCGCCCGCGTATTCCGCATTCCGTCTGCAAGGCTTGCAGCAACGTATTCAGGCCGTTGCGCCGAAAGCCAGGCTGCTGGCCGCCGATTACTGGCATTTCGTCAAGCTGAACGCCGAACTGCCCGCCGAAGCGCGGGCGCAATTGGCCGAACTGCTGGAGGAACGCCCGGCGGAGAAAGACGAAAAGCGCGGACAGGAACGTGAGCAGGGGCAACTGTTTCTGATCACGCCGCGTATCGGCACGATCTCGCCGTGGTCGTCAAAGGCCACCGATATTGCCTGGAATTGCGGCTTGAAAGCCGTGGAACGCATTGAACGCGGCATTGCCTTTTACGTGTCGGACGTGGTGGCCGGCCAACGCGACCGCATCGCATCGCTGCTGCATGACCGCATGATCGAAACCGTGCTGGATGACTTTGCCGGGACGGCCGCGCTATTCCGCCACGTTGCGCCGCGACCGATGCGGCATATTGATGCGCTGGCCGGCGGCCGTGCGGCGCTGGTCGAGGCGAACGCCAATCTTGGGCTGGCGCTGTCGGAGGACGAAATCGACTACCTGTTCGATGTGTTCGTCGGCAGGATGCAGCGTAATCCGACCGATGTCGAGCTGATGATGTTCGCGCAGGCAAATTCGGAGCATTGCCGGCACAAGATTTTCAACGCCGAATGGGTTATCGACGGCGAGCCAAGGCCGGAAACGCTGTTTGGCATGATCCGCGAAACGCACGCCGCGCACCCGCAGGGGAATGTCGTCGTGTATTCGGACAATTCCTCGGTCTTCGAGGGGGCGGAGGTTGAACAGCTCTATCCCGATGCGGACGGTGCGTACCGCTATCGCAACGAGCTGATGCACATTCTCGCCAAGGTGGAAACGCACAACCACCCGACGGCGATTTCGCCGTTCCCCGGCGCGGCGACCGGCTCCGGCGGCGAAATCCGCGATGAAAGCTCGACCGGACGCGGCTCCCGGTCAAAAGCCGGCCTCTGCGGCTTTACCGTTTCCAACCTCTATTTGCCCGCCGCGCCGCAGCCTTGGGAAGCTGAAATGGCGGCTTACGGGCGGCCGTCGCGCATCGCCTCGGCGCTGTCGATTATGCTCGACGGGCCGATTGGTGCAGCGGCTTTCAACAACGAATTCGGCCGGCCGAATCTGGCCGGCTATTTCCGTACCTATGAGCAGTGCGTCGGCGAAGGGGAAAATGCCGTTGTCCGCGGCTATCACAAGCCGATCATGGTGGCGGGCGGAGTGGGCAACATCGCCGCCAGCCAGGCGTACAAGGCAGCCGAGTTCGCCCCCGGCACCTTGCTGATTCAGCTGGGCGGCCCCGGAATGCTGATCGGTCTGGGTGGCGGTGCGGCCAGTTCGATGAGCACCGGCGCGAATGCCGAAGCTCTCGATTTTGCCTCGGTACAGCGCGGCAATCCGGAAATGCAGCGGCGTGCGCAGGAAGTCATCAACACCTGCTGGCGCTTGGGCGCTCCGCGCCAGGATGCGGCGCAGCCGGACGACGGCAACCCGATCCTGTCGATTCACGACGTGGGCGCGGGCGGGCTGTCCAACGCTTTTCCGGAACTGGCGCACAGCGGCCGCGTCGGTGCGCGCTTCGAACTGCGCGAGGTGCCCATCGAGGAAGCTGGCATGTCGCCGGCGGAAATCTGGAGCAACGAAGCGCAGGAGCGCTACGTGCTGGCCATTCCGCCCGCACGGCTGCCCGAATTTGGCGCCATCTGCGCGCGCGAGCGCTGCCCGTTTGCCGTCGTCGGTACAGCGAGCGCCGACGGCCGTCTAGTCGTTACCGACCGGCATTTCGGCGATGCGCCGGTCGATATGGATATGGCGGCGCTGCTCGGCAAACCGCCGCGCATGAAACGCGAGGCCGTGCGGCTGCCGGCTGTCGGCATACCGTTCGATGCGGCAGCCGTCGATCCGAGGGAAGCCGCCTACCGCGTGCTGCGTCTGCCGGCGGTGGCCGACAAGACTTTTCTCATCACGATCGGCGACCGCTCGGTTGGCGGCCAAACGGCGCGTGACCAGATGGTCGGGCCCTGGCAGGTGCCCGTCGCCGACGCGGCGGTGACGACGATGGGCTTTCGTACCTTGCGCGGCGAGGCTTTTGCCATCGGCGAACGCACGCCGCTGGCCGTCATCGATGCGCCGGCATCCGGGCGCATGGCGGTGGGTGAGGCGCTGACCAACATCGCCTGCGCGCGCATCGAAAAATTGGGTGACGTGAAGCTGTCGGCCAACTGGATGGCGGCGGCCGGCGCACCCGGCGAAGATGCGCGTCTGTTCGATACGGTACGCGCGGTATCCGACCTGTGCCAGCGCCTCGGCATTTCGATTCCGGTCGGCAAGGATTCGTTGTCGATGCGCACGGCCTGGCAAGCGCGGCAAGCGGACTCAGGAACGGGGGCGGCAGGGGAAAAACAGGTCGTCTCACCGCTGTCGCTGATTGTTTCGGCCTTTGCGCCGGTGTCGGACGCGCGGCATACGTTGACGCCGCAGCTTAAGATTAGCGGCGAGACGAGCGACCTGATGTTGATCGACCTCGGCATGGGCCGCAACCGCCTGGGCGGTTCGGCGCTGGCGCAGACTTTCAATGCCACGGGCACGGCGGCGCCCGACGTTGATGCGCCGGAAAAGCTGGCGACTTTTTTTGCGTTGATTCAGCGCCTTGCCGCCGACGGAATGTTGCTGGCCTATCATGACCGTTCTGATGGCGGGCTGTTCGCCTGCCTGGCTGAAATGGCTTTCGCCGCGCACTGCGGCATGAGCGTCGATATCGGCAATTTGTGCGACGGGTCGGCCGCAGGCCGCATTGGCGCGCTGTTTGCCGAAGAACTGGGCGCGGTGGTCCAGATTCGCCGCGCTGTGCGCAATACCGTGCAGGCGATGTTCCAGACGGCGGGTATTCCCGCCGTGCTGCTCGGCGCGCCCGATCGCAGCGGCGAGTTGCGCATCGCCTGCCGGGGTGAGACGGTGCTGTGCGAGAAGCGTGTCGACCTGCAGCGCGCCTGGTCGGAAACCAGCTTCCACATGCAGTCGCTGCGTGACAACCCCGAATGCGCGCGGCAAGCATATGATCGCATTCTCGATGAGAGCGACCCGGGGCTGTCAGTGGCGCTGACCTACGATGCGGCGGAAGACATCGCCGCGCCGTTCATTGCTGACGGCGCGCGGCCGCGGATCGCGATCCTGCGCGAGCAGGGCGTCAACAGCCAGGCCGAAATGGCGGCGGCCTTCGACCGGGCAGGTTTTACCGCCGTCGATGTGCATATGAGCGACATCCTCGCCGGCCGCGTCTCGCTGGCCGACTTTAAAGGGGCGGCGGCGTGCGGCGGTTTTTCCTATGGCGACGTGCTGGGGGCGGGCAAAGGCTGGGCGCGCACGATTCTCTTTAACCCGCGCGCGCGCGACGAGTTCTCCGCTTTCTTCGCGCGCGGCGATACCTTCGCCTTGGGCGTCTGCAACGGCTGCCAGATGATGAGCGCGTTGAAAGGGCTGATCCCCGGCGCGGCGGACTGGCCGCGTTTTGAGCGCAATGCGGTCGAGCAGTTCGAGGCGCGCTTGATCATGACCGAAGTTGTCGAGTCGCCCTCCTTGTTTTTTGCCGGCATGGCCGGCAGCCGCATGCCGGTCATCATCTCGCACGGCGAAGGCCGCGCTGAGTTCGACGCGCCTGAACAGGCGGCGCGCGTGCGGCTTGCCGTGCGCTATATCGACTCTGCCGGCCGGCCGGCCGAAACGTATCCCTGCAACCCGAACGGCTCGCCCGGCGGGCTGGCGGGGATGACGACGGCTGATGGCCGCTTCACGATCATGATGCCGCACCCCGAGCGCGTGTTCCGTACCGTGCAGATGTCCTGGCATCCGGAAAACCTGGGTGAAGATTCGCCGTGGATGCGCATCTTCCGCAATGCGCGGAAGTGGGTGGGGTAATCTTCCGCGCATCTTCGGTGCCTAACTCAAGCCCAGGGGCGCAAAAATGCCGGCATTCGCCGGCATTTTTATTTTGGCGGAAGGCGGCGTTTTGGCTTAGGGAACACCGCCGGCTGTATGGGTCAGGCATAAGCCCGCCGGCCGCAGCGGAGCGCAATGACGCGTCGGCCTGAATCCCGCGTCTTTTGGGCGTTTCAGCCCGGTCGCCTCTACAGCCCTTGTCCATCGGGCATTTGCCGGTAGGCTGACCGGAAGCGCCCGTAAACAGTGGAGTTGCGGGCAGGCAAGCCGGAAACCCACGTAAACACTGGGCTAGCGGATAGGCGGGTCTGGAGCGCCCGTAAATACTGGGCTGGCGGGCCAGAGGATCATCAACAGGATCGGCGTGATGGCGGCTGAAATGAAAAGAATCGCTTCGCGGGTGTATTCGTGCATAGCGCATTTCATAATGCCGCAAACCGCGAACATGGCAACGCCAACAGGCGGCGTCATCGAGCCGGGTATTGTCGCCGTCATCATGAACCGCCCGAAATGAATGGGGCCGGCACCAGCCGCCTGCACACCGTGTCGGAATGAAGGCGCGGGGAGCATCGGCGGGGCGTTGATGGCGCGGAGCGGGCGGTTCCGGTCAGCGCCGGTCGGCGTCGGGCGGAGCGGGTTGGCCGGGCAAATTCTGCCGCAGCGCATCGTCTTCCTTCAGCTCCAACCACATGGCGCTGAGAATCGCACAAGCGGCCGCCAGCGGCAGGCCGAGAATCCAGACTAAGTACCACATGCTCAATATCCCATGAATGAAATGATCGGGGCGTCAGTAGGCGTGTTCTTGGCCGTTCTCAATGGCTTCGGCGTCCACCTTGCCGCGCAGTACCGAGAAGACCCAGCTGGTGTAGGCGAGAATGATCGGCATGAAGATCAGTGTCGAAATCAGCATGATGAACAGGGTCAGGTGGCTCGATGAGGCATCCCACACCGTCAGGCTGGCCGAGGGGTTGGCGGATGAGGGCAGGATGAAGGGAAACATTGAGACGCCGACGCTGGTGATGATGCCGGCGATGCCCGCGCCGCCCGTGATCAGGGCGGCCAGCGGGCGGCGGGCGGCCATGCAGAGCGCGGCGATTACGCTGCCCGCCAGCCCCAGCCCGGGCACCAGCCAGAGCACGGGGCGGGCGGCGTAGTTGGCCAACCAGGCGCCGTTTTGTATCACGGCGTGCTTGAGCAGCGGGTTCGATACGCCAGAGGTGGAAATTTCGCTCGTAATGACGTATCCCGGCAGAAAGAACGCCAGTATGGCGCCCGCAGACAGATACAGCACCGGAACGGCAAGCGCCGCCGTGATGCCGAAACGGCGCGCACGCTCGGCCACAGCGCCCGATGTTTTGAGTTGCAGCCAGGCGGCCCCGTGCATGACGAGCATGGCGACGGAAACCAGGCCGCACAACAGGGCAAAGGGATTGAGCAGTCCAAAAAACGAACCGTCGTAAAAAATCTGCATGTCCTCTTCGATGCGGAAGGGCACGCCCTGCAACACGTTGCCTACCGCCACGCCAAAAATCAGCGACGGCGCAAATCCCCCTATGAATAAAGCCCAGTCCCAGCGATTACGCCAGGAGGCTTCCTCGCGCTTGCTGCGGAATTTGAAGGCGACGGGGCGCAGGATGAGTGCGAACAGAATGGCGAACATCGCCAGGTAAAAGCCTGAAAACGATACGGCGTAGAGTTGCGGCCAGGCCGCAAAAATGGCGCCGCCGCCGAGGATCAGCCAGACCTGGTTGCCTTCCCAGACGGGGCCGATCGCATTGATGACGGTGCGGCGTTCGATGTCGCTGCGTGCCGCAAAGGGCAGCAAGGTCGCGGCGCCCAAGTCAAAGCCGTCGGTCAAGGCGAACCCGATCAGCAGCACGCCCAGCAGCGCCCACCAGATCAGGCGCAGCGTCTCATAGGAGATCAGTTCAGTCAGGATCATGCCGTTTGCTCCTTGCTAGAAGTCGTTGGGTTAATGTGCCGGCGCTGGGGTGGCGGCGGTTATCCGGCTGTCAGCGCTGTCCGGCGCCGCAATGTCCGGGCCTTTGCAGATCGCCCGGAGCATCAGCTTCAGCTCGATGAGCAGCAGGACGGTGTAGATCAGGACAAAGCCGATGATCGTGAACAACACCGTCGATGCCCCCAGGTTTGAAACGGCGACGGCCGTCGGCAAAACGCCTTCGATCACCCAGGGTTGGCGCCCCAGTTCGGCAACGATCCAGCCGCATTCAATGGCGATCCACGGCAGGGGAATGGAATACGCGGCGATCTTGAGCAGCCAAGGGTGCGCATCGAGTCGGCGCTGTATCGAGAGCCAGGAAAATACGGCGGTCAGCACAATGAGAAAGACGCCCAGACCAACCATCAGGCGGAACGCCCAGAACAGCGGGGCAACCTGCGGTACGGTATCCCACGCCGCTTGCCGGATTTGTTCGGGATTCGCCTGGCGCGGGTCGTCCGTGTAACGCTTGAGTAGCAGCGCATGGCCCAGCGCATGACCGTGCGTTTCAAAGTCGGCCTGTGCCTGGGGCGGTATGTCCGTCCCTGTTTTGCTGGCGGCACGGATGCGCTGCAAGGCGTCGTAGGCCGTGAGGCCGTCGCGGATGCGGCGTTCGGCCTGCTCGACCAGTGCCTCGATGCCAGGAATTTCGGTTGTCAGCGAACGCGTGCCGATCAGCCCCATGAGCCACGGAACATGCACGGCATAATGGGTTTCGCGTGCAGCCTGGTCCGGAAAACCGAAAGCGGTGAAGGCGGCGGGCGCGGGCTCGGTCTTCCACATGGCTTCCATGGCGGCGAGCTTCATCTTCTGGTGTTTGGCGACGAGGTAGCCGCTTTCATCGCCCAGCGCCACCAGCGCCAGTGCGGAAACCAGGCCGAACGTCGCCGCCACGGTCATGGACCGTTTGGCAAGCGCCGGGTAGCGTCCCTTGAGGAGGTAGCAGGCCGAAATGCCGAGGACGAAAACGGCCGCCGTCACATAGCCGGCAGTCACGGTATGCACGAACTTCGTCTGCGCCATCGGGTTGAGGAGTACGGCGAAAAAATCCGTCATTTCCATGCGCATGGTCTGCGGGTTGAACTGGGCACCGACCGGATTCTGCATCCAGCCGTTGGCAATGAGAATCCACAAGGCCGAAAAATTCGAGCCGAGCGCCACGCACCAGGCGACGATCAGGTGCTTTACGTGGGAAAGCCGCTCCCAGCCAAAAAAGAACAGGCCCACGAAGGTGGCTTCCAGAAAGAAAGCCATCAATCCTTCCAGAGCAAGCGGGGCGCCGAAAATATCGCCGACGTAGTGGCTGTAATAGCTCCAGTTCATGCCGAACTGAAATTCCATCACGATGCCGGTGGCGACGCCCATGGCGAAATTGATGCCGAACAGCCCGCCCCAGAATTTCGTCATGACACGCCAGAGCGTACGGCCGGTGAGCACATAAACCGTCTCCATGATGGCGACCAGGATCGACAGCCCCAGCGTCAGCGGGACGAAAATAAAGTGGTAGAGCGCAGTCAGTGCAAACTGCAGGCGCGACAGGCTGACGATGTCAAAATCCATGGCGGTTTCCCCTTATGAATATGGCTTCATGTGTATCCGAATGAATCAGTCATGCCTCAATGTGGCCAGTACGGCATCAAAATCCGGGCTGCCCCGCCGATACTCGGCTTCAATGCGGCCACTGCGCAGTATCAGCAGACGGTCAGCCAGCGCTGCCTCGCGCTTCAGATGGGTGGCCATCAGCCAAGCGCGCCCTTCGCCCAGTTTCCGAAGCCGAGCGAGTACGTCCGCCGCCGTTGCTGCGTCCAGTCCTTCTGTCGGCTCGTCAAGGAGCCAGAATGGATGGGATTGTAGCAGCAGGCGCGCCAGCGCCAAACGGCGTCTCTGCCCGGCCGAGAGCCCCAGCCCGCTTTCGCCGAGCCGGGTTTCCAGTCCGGCGTTCAGGCCGCGTATATCGGCGGCTAGCCCGGCTGATTCGAGCGCGTGCCAGAGCGCTTCATCGCCGGCTTCGGGCGCGGCCAGCAGCAGGTTCTCGCGCAGGGAATCCTGAAAGAGATCAGTCCGCTGGCTCAGCCAGGCAAAGGGCAGCCGCCGGATACTGCCCGCGTGCGCCGCCAATTCGCCGGCGAGCAGCGCCATCAGCGTCGATTTGCCGGCACCGCTGGGGCCGACGACGGCAACCCGTTCTCCGCGGGTAATCGTCAGGGAAAGCGATTGCAGCGCGTCGGTCGCACTGCCCGGATAACGTACCGAAACCCGTTGCAGGATGACTGCATCGCCCGCATTGGGCGCATCGGGCGCAGCGGCGGCATCCGGCGTTACGCCCAAATCTGCACACTCGGCGTACTCGGCACAATGGGGCGACAGACGCTTTGCCGCCAGCCACATGCGGCCGGCTTCCAGCGCGCCGCGCCGGAGTGCGGCAAAGGGTTCCATGGCCGCTAGTGCGATGAGCAGCGCCAGCACCGCGGCGGGAATGCCGATCTGCCCGCGATCGACCAGTGCGCCGACGCCGAGCAAGGTGGCGGCCAGGGTCAGGCTGCCGGCAATGCCGTAAATTGCGCTGGTGGCCGTGTCCAGACGGTGCAGACGCCGGTCGGCGCGCGCCAGGCGGCGATCCGTTTGCTGAAGCGCCGCACATTGGGCTGCCAGACGTCCGGCCATGACCAGCTCTGTCTGGCCGGAGACCAGATCGACGGTCTGCGCCCGCAGGCGTTCCGTGAGCAGTGCGCGGCGCAAGGCGGGTCGGCGGGAGCGAAAGAACAGCCCGACGCTGACAGCCGTGCCGACCGCCAGCATCCATATTCCCAGGGCGATACCGAGCCAGAGCGTCATGAGACCGAGCGTCGCCGCAGCGAATGCCGTTGCGCACAGCGCCGCACCGGCTGGCGTTAGCAGGCGAAGATAGAGGGATTCCAGCGCGTCGAGGTCGCTGGTCAGCCGGAAGAGCGCCCGCGCCGGACGGCGCAGCAGTTCCCGAATCTGCGCGGCGCCCGCCCAGCCCCGGAAAATACGCTCGCGCAGTGCCGCCAGTGCGGCCAGCGTCGCATCGTGCGTCACGAGCCGTTCGCCGTAACGCGCAGCGGTGCGCCCCAGCGCCAGCAGGCGGATGCCGGCCGACGGCGCGAATACGTCGAAGGCCAGGGCACTGGCGGCGTGCAGTCCGGCAATGGCGGTGGCGGCAATGAACCAGCCCGACAGCCCGAGCAGCCCCATGCCGGCAAGAACGGTGATTGCCGCCAGGCTGGCGCCCAGCGCCATGCGGCGCCAAACCCCGGCGAACAGGGCGCCGAGCACGGGGCGCAGCACCGAGGCCGTCTCACTGAATCTGCGCGTCATCGCATGCCTCTGCCTCGGCGTGTACGGCGCCGTTGGGGGTCGGGAGCACCACGCTGCGATCCAGTCGTGCGGCAAGCACCGGGTCATGCGTGGCGACGATCAGGGTACGTCCCCGCGCCAGATCGAGAAGAGATTGCGTGACCTGGGCGGCCGTCTCGCTATCCAGATGCGCCGTCGGTTCGTCCGCCAGAAGCAGATCCGCGTGCGATACGTGCAATGCAGCGGCCAGACGCGCCAAGGCCAGCCTGACGGCCTCGCCACCGGACAGTCCCGTTCCGCCTTCGCCCAGCGAGATGCCCGGATGCGCCTGCGCCACGCCGCCCAGCTGCGCCCAGCAGATGGCCTGCTGCACATACGCCTCGCCATCGCCTTCGCCCGGCTTCGTCCGTCCGAGCGAGACGTTATGCTGTACCGATCCGGAGAATACGTGCGGGCGCTGCCCCATCCAGGCCATGCGCTGACGCAGCCGCTGCGCCGAGGCAGCGGTCAGGGCTGTGCCGCCGATCTCGATACGGCCTTGCGTAGCCTGCAACAACCCGGCCATCAGCGAGAGCAGAACCGTTTTCCCTGTCCCACTGGGCGCCATCAATGCCACCCGTTCTCCAGGCGCTACGTTCAGCGCAAAGTCCTGGAAAACGGGGGCTTCGCCGGGAAATGCAAAATGCAACTCTTCGATCCTGACCTGCGGCGGCAGATCAGGCGCATCGTTTTCTCCCGATGAAGGCGAGGGCGTTTGTGCCGGAAGCGGATTATCCGGCGCGCCGCCAAGCAGCGGCAGTCCGCCCACCGCGAGCCGGTTCAATGCGTCCGCCGCCGCGAGGCCCGCGGCGCGGTCGTGCCAGACGGCAGCCAGCTCCCTCAGTGGCTCGAAAAAGGCCGGCGCCAGCAACAGGATAAAGAGCGCCTCGGCCAGATCGAGCCGCCGCCCCCAGGCGCCGAATTTCAGATAGCCCAGCAGATGGAATCCGATGTAAACCGCGACCAGGGCGACGCCCAATGCGGAAAACAGCTCCAGCACCGCTGAAGACAAAAAGGCGATGCGCAGTACGCGCAGCGTGCGCTGGCGAAGATCCTCGATCTGGGCGCGCAGGCGGCGCGCCGTCAGCGCCACGCAACCGAGCGCGCGCAGCGTTGGCAGGCCGCGCAGGCGGTCGAGCAGAAACGCATTCATACTGCCCATTTGTAGCCACTGCGCTTCGCTGGCGGCACGGGCGCGGCGGCCCACGATCGCCATGAACATCGGGATCAGCGGCGCCGCCAGCAGGAGCACCAGCGCGGCAGCCCAGGAAAACCAGGCGACCGGTAGCACGATCAGCGCGGGCATGATGCGCGCGCGCCAGACGGCGCTGCGGTAACGCGTCAGCCAGGGGAGAATCGCTTCGGCCTGTTCGGCCAATGCACTGGCGGACGCGCCGGCATGCATCCGGGTGCGATCCAGCGGAGAGCGTGCTGCCAGCGCTGCGACAGTACGGCTGCGCCAGCGGCTCAGACGTTCGCGCGCCGTGTCGAACATGCAGCCGGCGCTCCACGCTTCCAGTACGGCGCGCAAAACGCCGGCAAAGACGATGCCTGCCGCCGGCCATACAAGATCCGCGACGCCTGCGCCGCGGTGCAGGCGCAAGATGCCCCATGCAATGAGCGCTGCCTGCGGGAGCCACAGGAGCGGGCTGACTGCATGTGCCAGGCAGGCGGCGTCGAGCCGCAGGCTGGGCGCGGGCGAGCTGTCTTGCGTGTTCGGTTCCATGAAGGGAGAGGGCGGGCGGTTCTGAAAATGCTTTGAGGGCGCACCGTATTATTAGCCAGACACACGTGGATTCACAAGAAAAACAACGGCTTCCTTTACCAAAAAAGGCTTTGACTCGTCTTGCCTTGCCGTACTGCATGGTCTGCCTGCGGCTTACTGCCTTGTCTCTTGGCAAAGTCGAGCTGCTATTTATGCTTTCCTTGATGACCCCTCGCGCTACAGCCTCTGCCTCGACGCGCAGGGCAACGAACGCCACGAGAGCGTGCAGGCGGCGCTCTTACGGGTATTCGAGCGCTATGGCCTGCCGAAGTGCATTCACGCTGATTTTTTGCCATCAGTTTGTGGAGGAATTTGATCTGAATAAGGCTTGATAGATTATCCCCGGACTGTCACCTATATCCTCGCACGCCGTTACCTAGGTGTCCGGTCTATACACTTTCTCGTTACGCGAGCTGTCCCAGTCCCGCAAGCGGGCGAGTAGTTTTCCTTAGTTTCCGCAGTTGTTTTTACAGCGCTTAAGATAGGTAGATACCTATGGTCAAACTGGATAAATGCTCTCTTCCCGCCAAGCGGCGTAAACGCTGGCCTCACCAAACGAGTCAATCACGCGGTTTTTAAAGATGGTTCAAGAACGGGCGCTGTCTATAATTTTTCTTTTATCTGGAGCATTGTTATGTCTGTTTCTTCGTCTGCGGCACCACCGCGCAAGTTTCCGGTTCCGCTCAGTTATTTCAGTATGCCGCTTGGTTTGTCCGCGCTGGGGTTGTCGTGGCGTTATGGGGCGGCAATGGGGTTTGCACCGCCCTGGCAGGCTGAGGCGCTGTTGGCGGTGGCTGCGCTGTTGTGGCTGCTGTTGATTGCCGCTTATGCCGTCAAGATCTGGCGTTTCCGCGCCGATTTTCTCGCCGATTTGCAGGATCTGGTGCAGTGCTGTTTTTTGAGCATGATCCCTATCACGCTGTTGTTGCTGGCGATGGCGCTTTTGCCGTATGCCCGTCTGCCGGCGATGCTGGCAGTGATGCTGGGGGTTGGCGCGCAGCTGGCGTTTGCCATGTATCGTGCGGCGGGTTTGTGGCGCGGTTTACACACGCTCGCGGCAACGACGCCGGTGGTGTATTTGCCAACGGTCGCCGCTGCGTTTGTTAGCACGTCGGCGTTCGCCGCGCTGGGATTCACGGACTACGCCTGGCTGTTTTTCGGGATGGGGATATTTTCGTGGCTGAGTCTGGAAGGGGCGATTTTATTGCGGCTGCGGGTTGAACAGGCGCTGGCGCCAGCGGTGCGCGGGATTGTCGGGATTCAGTTGGCACCGCCGTTTGTCGCCTGTGGTGCGTATTTCGCCGTGCATGGCGGGGCGGTGGATGGTTTTGCCTTGATGTTGATCGGGTATGGCTGCTTGCAGGGGCTGTTTTTGTTGCGGCTGCTGCCGTGGCTGCTAAGCGATGGCTTTTTTATGAGCTTTTGGGGGTTTTCGTTCGGCCTTGCGGCAATGTGCGGCTGCGGCCTGCATTTGCTGGTACAGGGCATGATGCCGGGCTTGGCATGGGTGATGGTGGTTACAGGTAGCGGCGGGATTGCGCTGCTGGTGCTGGCGACGTTTGCGGCGATGCGGCGCGGGCGGTTTTGGCTGCGTTAGTTAGCGTCTGGCGCTCGCCCACCTTGTTTTTTCTGCTCTGTCCCAAATGTTTTTTCTACGGGTGAGCGGTGCGCCCGTCTCGTTACCTCATAAAGTCATAGGTGTCTACACATCTCAAAAGTTGTAAAAATGGCTGTGGAAACAAAGGGAAACCACTCGCCCGCTTGCGCGAGAGGGGCAGGGGAGCGGGCAATGCGGGTAAAAAGGCCGATGGTAGAAGCGTCGCAGCATTCCAAAAACAGATGCCTTGAGCACCTTAAAAACAAGGCAGAAAACATAAATTGCCCGGAAGTCCCCTAAATACAAGGGGTTCATGGCATCAAAAAACATAAACCGGAATACTATGCCCACAATCGTTCACGTTTGTTCGACATGAATGCCCGGCCGCAATGGTGGCGATTTTCCAGAAAAACGGCATGACTGGCGATATGATTGAGGCCGTTCTAAAGGCTGCTCTGAAACCTTTATCAACAGGGCATCTCAGAGCGCCCCTTCTTTCATACACCGAATATTCGCTACTCGCGCAATGAATACTCCATCCCCAGCCAGCCAGACCGCCCGCCTGACCCGCGACGCCCTCGACCCGGCGCGCAGTGTTGTCGTCGAAGCCTGCGCCGGTAGCGGCAAAACCTGGCTGCTGGCCTCGCGCATCGTGCGTTTGCTGCTGACGGGCGTTGCGCCGGGCGAAATCCTGGCAATCACCTTCACGCGCAAAGCGGCGCGCGAGATCGAAGCGCGCGTTATCGGCTGGCTGCGCCAGCTGGCGATGGAAGAAGACGTCGCCATCGATAATTTTCTCGCCGAGCGCGGTCTGGTGGCGGATGCCGCTGATCCCACGCTGCGGCAGGCGGCGCGCGGGCTGTATGAACGGGTTCTGGCAGCACAGCCGGGGCTGGCGGTCAATACCTTTCACGCCTGGTTTCTGCAACTGGTCGATGCGGCGCCGCTTTCCGCCAATTTGGCGGGGGTATCGCTGATCGAGCCGGGTGTACGGCAGTTTGACGAACTCTGGCGTGCCTTTGTCGCCACGCTGCCCGGTGAGCCGGCGCAGCGCGTGAGCGATGATGTGGATCCTGCGCCGGCGCTGGTGCGTCTGCTGGAGACGGCCGGACTGGAGGCCGTGCGCCGCCTTATCCACCGGGCGTATGAGCGGCGCAGCGAATGGCTGGCCTTGGCCGAGGCAGACGGTGATTCGACGACGCCTGCCGCGCGCGTAGTGTCTTCTCTGCAAGCCCTGCTGGGCGCGGGTGCGCCGGGAGAGGCGCTGGCGGCGTTTTTTGCCGATGGCTGGCCGGGGGACTGGCAGGCGTATCTCGGCCTGCTGGAAATGAGCGAGCTGAAAGGCGACCGCGCCAGTGCGGCGGCGCTGCGTGCGGCGCTCGCCGAAGCGGACGCAGACGCGCGCTTTACCCTGCTGCGCGCCGCCATGCTCAATAAGGACGGTTCGATTCCCGTCAAGAAAGCGGGCGCTGCGCTCGACAAGCGTTATACGCCGGCAGGCGCGCGGCGTTTTCTCGCGCTGCATGCCGCGCTGTGCCAGCGTCTGGTTGATTGCGGCGAGCGTCGGCTGGCGGAGCACATTCTCGCGTTCAATCGCGATGCCTGTGTCGTATTTACCGCGTTTCTCGCTCATGCCGAGGCCATCAAGCAGGGGCGGCGGCAGATCGATTTTGTCGATGCCGAATGGCGCGTGCTGCAACTGTTGCGCGCGCCGGAGACGTCGGCCTTTTTGCAGGCGCGGCTGGATGCGCGTTACCGCCATGTCCTGCTCGATGAATTTCAGGATACCAATCCGCTGCAATGGCAGATTCTGCGCGCCTGGCTGGATGCCTATTCGGATGACTGGCGTCCGCGCATTTTCCTCGTCGGCGACCCCAAACAGTCGATCTACCGTTTCCGCCGCGCCGAGCCGAGGCTGTTCGGGATTGCGGCCGATTTTCTCGTGCGTGCCTATGGCGCGCTTCGCTGCACGCTGGATGCGACGCGGCGCAACGCACAGCCGGTGGTCGATGCCGTCAATGCCGTATTTCTCGGCCTCTCGGAATTTGCGCCTTTCCGCGCGCAGACAACATTTGCCGAAGGCATTCCGGGGCGTGTCGAACTGTTGCCGCTGTTTGGTGCTGACGCCGGCGGCCCGGCAGGTGAAGCCGAGGCTGGAAGCGCGGCAGATGCGGCTGCCAATACTGCCGCAGCAGATGCCGGTAAAGCCCGTGTGGACGGGCATTTGCGCGACCCGCTGACCGAAGCGGCACAGGAAACCGAAGACCTGCGCCAGATCCGGGAGGCAGAGGCGCTGGCAAAAAAGATTGGAGAGATCGTCGGTCATGCGGGCGGTGGCGCTTGGCAGCTCCATGATTCCGACAGGATAGGCGGCGGGCCGCGCCCGGCGCGTTATGGCGACATCCTGCTGCTGGTGCGCACGCGCAGCAAGCTGGCCGTTTATGAACGCGCGCTGAGCGCCGCCGGAATTCCCTATGAAGCGGCTTCGCGCGGTGGCCTGCTGGCAACGCTGGAAGCCAGTGATATTGCGGCTTTGCTTGAATTTCTCGCCATGCCGCTCGATAACCTCAAACTGGCGCATGTGCTGCGTTCGCCGATTTTTGCGTGCAGCAACGAGGAACTGTTGCTGCTGGCGTTTCCGCAGATTTTGCCGCCGCTTTCGTCGAACGCCGCGCCGCAATCGACCCCCGATTCATGGTGGCGGCGCCTCGCTGAACTCACCGCTGGCGGGCAGGCGCCGCCGCGCCTGCTGCGGGCGGCGCGTCTGCTGGCATCCTGGCTGCGCATTGCCGGTGATTTGCCGACGCACGATTTGCTCGACCGCATTTATCACGAAGGCGAAGTGTTTGCGCGCTATCGTCGGGCGAGTCCGGAATACCGCGCCGCCGCCGTCGAGGCCAATCTGAATGCGTTATTGCTGCTGGCGCTTGACCTTGATGGTGGGCGCTATCCAAGCCTTTCCCGCTTTGTCGATGAACTGCGCAATCTGCGTGAAGCCGACGCCGGTGATGCGCCGGACGAAGGGGAAGTCGTCTCCGCGCAGACGGTGAGCAATCGCGTGCGTATTCTGACGATCCATGCGGCCAAAGGGCTGGAGGCGCCGATCGTCTGGCTGCTCGATGCCAACGCCACAGCGCGCCCGGCCGAGCCGTGGGATGTCATCGTCGATTGGCCGCCGGAAGAAGCCTCGCCGCGGCATTTTTCCTTTTTCGGCCGCAAGGATGCGCGCGGCGCGGCGCGGCGTTTCCTCTTTGATGCGCAGGCGCAGGCGGCGCAGCGCGAAGAGCTGAATCTGCTTTACGTGGCCATGACGCGCGCGCGGCAAGTGTTTATCGCCAGCGGCAGCGAGCAGGGCCGAAAGAGCGACAGTCCGCAGTCTGAGGAAAAAAGCGCGTACCGTTTGCTCAAACACGCGCTGGAAAGTGTGCAGACATTGCCTGTTGAACCGGGCAGCACTCTGGTTCATGGCGATGATTTGACCGGAGCCGCTTCTGTCGATGCGGAAACATGTACCGTGGCAATGCCCGCGCCCGCGCAGGCCGTGCCGCCAACGGCTGCGCCGGCTTTTACTGCGGTAGGCAGCCTGCGGCCGGCGTCGGATGATGCCGCGCGTTTTGGCACGCTGCTGCACGCGCTGCTGGAACGCCTGGCCGATGACGGCCACATCGACCGGCTCGAAGCGTTTGCGCACTGGCGTATTCCCGGTTTTGACGAGGAGACGCACCGACGTGCCTGGCCGGTCGTCAGGCGGCTGCTCAGCGCGCCGGCGCTGCGGGTGTTTTTCGACCCCGCGCGTTATCGGCGGGCATGGAACGAAGTCGAACTGGCCGATCGCGATGGCCGTTTGCTGCGCATTGACCGGCTGGTTGAGCTTGACGATGCGCTGTGGGTGCTCGATTACAAGAGTTCGTCGGGTGAAACAGCGCGCCTTGATGCGTACCGAGAACAGGTACGCGGCTATTGCCGTGCGCTGGCGGATATTTTTCCGGACAGGACAATCCGCGGTGCGCTGGTGTTCGCCGACGCCGAATTGCTCGAAATCGAATGAATACGACGGTGGGGCGGTCGGAGCGGCAATTTTGATGATTCCGCTTGAGTTCTGGCGGGCGGATGTTCCCGGCCAGCGCGGGCAGCGCAAGCCTGCCGTCATTGCGTTGATGTATACTGCGCCGCCGTGTAAGCGCCTAAGTGCTTGAAAATCCGTTTGTAGAAACCTTTTTGTTCAACTACCGTCATGGAATGAAAAATGGCTACGTCCGCTAAAGCTTCCTCTGCAAAGAAAACCCAAACTTCCAAGCCCGTTTCCAAAATTTCCAAAAAAGCCGCTGTGCCCGCCAAGAAACCCGCCGCAACCAAGGCCGTTGCAAAATCCGCTGCCGTGAAAAGTGTGAAGAATGTGGCGGCGGTAAAAAAAGCGGCCGCCAGGCCGGCAGCGGACGCAGTGAAGATTTCCAAGGTCATCGGCCGTCAGATTCTCGATTCGCGCGGAAACCCGACCGTCGAAGTCGATGTCGTGCTCAGCTGCGGTTTTGTCGCGCGTGCCGCCGTGCCTTCGGGTGCATCGACGGGCGAGTTCGAGGCGTGTGAACTGCGCGACGGCAACAAAAAGGTGTATCTCGGCAAAGGGGTGCTGAAGGCGGTGGCCGCCGTCAATGGGCCGATCGCCAAACTGCTTAAGGGCAAGAATCCGCTCGATCAGCGCACGCTCGACGAAGCCATGATCGCGCTTGATGGAACGACCAATAAATCCAAGCTGGGCGCCAATGCCATCCTGGGCGCTTCGATGGCGATTACCGTCGCCGCCGCGCATGTCAGCAAGATGCCGCTTTGGAAGTACATCGGCAAGTTGCACAAAAACAGGGAATTCGTATTGCCGACGCCGATGGCCAATATCATCAACGGCGGCAAACATGCCGACAACCTGATCGACTTCCAGGAATTCATGATCATGCCGGTCGGCGCCAAGACCTTCTCGCAGGGGCTGCAATGGATTACCGAAATCTTCCATGCGCTGAAGGGCATCCTCAAGAAGGCCGGCCATGTGACGGCAGTGGGCGATGAAGGCGGTTTCGCACCGAATATTTCCAATGATGAAGCGCTCGAAGTCATCATGCAGGCGATCGCGGCGGCAGGCTACAAGCCCGGCAGGCAGATTGCCATCGCACTCGACTGCGCTTCGTCTGAACTGTTCGATGAAGGCGGACGCAAGGGATACAAGTTCTGGAAGTCGAATCCGGAAAAGCTGTTTACAGCTGACGATATGATTGCCAAGTATCAGGCGTGGTGCAAAAAGTATCCGATTGTCTCGATCGAGGATGGCCTGGATCAGAACGATTGGGAGGGCTACGTCAAATTCACCAAGACCTTGGGCAAGAAGGTGCAGATCGTCGGCGACGATTTCTTCGTCACCAATCCTGACCGCCTCAAAAAAGGTATCGAGATGGGCGCTGCCAACGCCATTCTGATCAAGGTCAACCAGATCGGCACTGTCACTGAAACACTCGATGCCATCAAGATGGCGCAGAAGGCGGGCTACGGCGTAATTTCCTCGCACCGATCGGGCGAGACGGAAGATGCATTTATCGCCGACCTGGCTGTCGGCACCGGCGCCGGGCAGATCAAGACCGGCTCGCTGTCGCGCACCGACCGGATCTGCAAGTACAACCAGTTGATCCGGATCGAGGAACAGCTGGGCGCCAAGGCCGTCTTCAAAGGGCTGAAGGCGATCAAGGGCGCGGGCTTCTGATTACGCCGGCTTGTCCCGGAGAGGCACCGCTGCGGCGGTGCCTTTTTATTGTTTCTGTTGTTGCGTGGCGGCGTCCATGGCCGTTTTTCAGGCCGGTATAATCCGCACCGCATGTGTTTTGCCTGAGTTTTATCGATGAATTACACCGCAGAATCCATTGCCGTTCTCAAGGGTCTGGAGCCGGTTCGCCACCGTCCGGGCATGTATACGCGAACCGATTGTCCGTTGCATATTGTTCAGGAGGCCATTGACAATGCGGCCGACGAGGCGCTCGGCGGTTATTGCCGGCAGATCGCCGTCATTCTTCACCGCGACGGTTCGGTGACTGTACGCGATGACGGGCGCGGCATTCCCGTCGAAATTCATCCGACGGAAGGCGTGCCGACGGTCGAAGTCGTTTTTATGCAGCTGCACGCTGGCGGCAAGTTCAATAAAAACGACGGGGATTCGGTCTACCGCTTTTCCGGCGGGCTGCATGGCGTCGGGGTTTCCGTGACCAATGCGCTGTCGAAGCGTCTGGAGGTTGAAGTGACCCGGGGCGGCGGGGTTTATCGCATTGTCTTCGCTGACGGCGCTGTGGCCGAGCCGCTCGTTCGCGTCGGCGATGCGGCCAAGCGGGCGCACGGAACCCAGGTGCGCATCTGGCCGGATGCCCAGTTTTTCGATTCACTGGAAATTTCGCTGACCGAACTTGAGCGCCTGCTGCGTAGCAAGGCCGTGCTTCTGCCGGGGCTGGAGATTTCGCTGAGCATCGAAGACGGCGAGACGAAGCGCTGGCGTTATGAGAAAGGGATGGCGCAGTATCTTGCTGGGCAGATCGTTGATGACCTCGCCGCACCGATTTTTACTGCGGAAAACCATGCCGCAGAGGGTGACGAGAACTTTCCCGCCGGTTCCGGCGCGGCCTGGGCGCTGGCATGGTGCGCCGAAGGTGCTCCGGTGCGCGAGTCCTACGTTAATCTGATCCCGACTCCAGCCGGTGGCACGCATGAGACCGGCTTGCGGCAGGCGGCACTCGATGCGGTGAAAGGTTTTGCCGAACACCACGCGCTGTTGCCTAAGGGAATCAAACTGGTCGCGGATGACGTGGCGGCGCGCCTCTCCTTTGTTCTGTCGGCGCGCATGCTCGACCCTTCATTTCAGGGGCAGACTAAGGAGCGGCTCAATTCGCGCGATGCTGTTGCACTGGTTGCGCGCATGCTGCGTGACCCGCTGGAGTTGTGGCTGAACGAGCATCCCGATGAAGCCAAAAAAATTGTCGATCTCGCCATTCGGGCTGCGCAGGCGCGTACTCGCGCCGGGCAGAAAGTCGAGAAACGCAAGCAGTCGGGCGTTGCCATTCTGCCGGGAAAGCTGTCTGACTGTCAGAGTGAAGACATCACCCGCAATGAAATCTTCCTTGTCGAGGGCGACTCGGCAGGGGGGTCGGCCAAATCCGGGCGTGACAAAGAATTGCAGGCGATCTTGCCGTTGCGCGGCAAGGTGCTCAACACCTGGGAAGTCGATCCGGGCAGCCTGTTTGCCAATCGCGAGGTGCACGATATTGCCGTGGCACTTGGTATCGACCCGCATACGGCCGATGCTCCCGATACGACGCTCGACGGATTACGTTATGGCAAGGTCGTCATCATGACCGATGCCGATGTCGATGGCAGCCACATCCGCGTCCTGCTCTGCACGCTGTTCTATCGGCATTTTCCAAGACTCGTTGCCGGCGGGCATCTCTATTTTGCGCAGCCGCCGCTGTACCGGATCGATGTGCCGGCACAAGGTAAAAAGCGTCCGCTGCGCAAACTCTATGCGCTCGACAACGCGGAGCGCGATACTCTTATCGAACGTTTGGGGCGTGAAGGCGTCCGGCCGGAAACGCTTGTGGTTTCGCGGTTCAAGGGGCTGGGAGAAATGAACCCCGAGCAGCTTTGGGAAACGACGATGTCGCCCGATACACGTCGGCTGATGCGCGTGCGCTTGCCGCTGGCGGCAGAGGCGCTGCCGGTTATGAATATGCTGATGGCGCGCAATGAGTCGGCCGGGCGCCGCGCCTGGATGGAGGAGAACGGTGCGCTGGTTGAGGCGGAAAGCTGAAAAATGGCGGAAATGTCGCTTCCGGGCGACAGAAATATTTGCGTTGAATCAGGCGCTTGCCTGTTAGTAAGCTACCAGTGTCGTGCTGTGGCGACGAGATGTTTATGAGAATCTTGGTGCGGTTCAATCAATTCATTGATTTTATATGAGTTTCAATCCTGGCCTGATTTTTGCAGTGAGAAGACTGCAATACACTTGTCTTAATTTTTGGAGCACGTGAAATGAAAACGATGAAATCCAGCCTGAATTCCAAAAAAAACCTGTTTGCCATCATAGTGGTGTGTGTGGCATTGGCCGGGTGTTCCAATATGAGTAAGCGTGAAAAGAATACGGCCGTTGGCGCAGCTGTGGGCGGCGTCGCAGGCGCTGTGCTGACAGGCGGCTCTTCGATGGGTACCGTTGGTGGTGCGGTCGTAGGTGGTGTGATTGGGAACCAGGTCAAGCGCTAGGCTGTGCGTGTTTGCTGCGTAACGCTTGTATGCGAATTGCACAGGGCATGATGCTGACGATATGCACGATGGATGTATGCGATGTGCTTATTTTTGGCTGATTGCCTGGGTGTTTTTGGCCTATTGATGCGCCGTCGCGTAGTTATCAGATGGATGGCTACGCGACGTGTCGTGTTTGGTTGATGGTGTTCGTTCGCAGCGTTGATCGGTAGTACACTCACATTTTCGCTGAAGGTCGGCTGAGTCCGGCCTTTGTTGTTTTTGTAGAGATTTTATTCTTGACGGATCGATTGAGTCGAGTGTATGCCTGATATTCAGACGCCTGATTTGTTTGAGAAAGACCCCTCCGTTTCATCTTCGCCTCCTGGACCTCCGGTGAACCCTCCCGGATCGTCCCGGCCGACCACGGTTCCTGATGATGGAAGCGAGAGTCTTCTGTTGCATGAATCGGCTGCACGCGACTATCTTGAATATGCGGTGGCCGTGGTTAAAGGACGGGCATTGCCGGATGTTCGGGATGGGCAGAAGCCGGTACAGCGGCGCGTTCTGTTTGCCATGCATGAGCTGGGGCTGGCAGCGGGGGCCAAGCCGGTCAAATCCGCACGTGTGGTGGGCGATGTCATCGGCAAATATCACCCTCATGGAGACGCTTCGGCCTACGATGCCATGGTGCGTGTTGCGCAGCCGTTTTCATTGCGTTACCCGCTGGTTGATGGGCAAGGAAATTTTGGCTCACGCGATGGCGACGGCGCAGCGGCGATGCGTTATACCGAGGCGCGGTTGACGGGGATTTCTGAGCTGCTGCTTGGCGAACTCGATGAAGGCACGGTCGATTTTCAGCCCAATTATGATGGTGCTTTCCAGGAACCGGCCTTTTTGCCGGCTCGGCTGCCGTTTTCCCTGCTAAATGGCGCATCGGGCATCGCCGTGGGGATGGCTACCGAAATTCCGCCGCATAACCTGCACGAAGTTGCGGAAGCGGCGATCTGCTTGATCCAGAATCCGCGCGCTGATCTGGCCGAGTTGCTGCAACATTTGCCGGGGCCGGACTATCCGGGTGGCGGACAGATCATTTCCGCACCTGCCGAAATCACGGCGGCTTATGCCAGCGGACGCGGCAGTCTGCGCGTGCGCGCCCGGTGTGAATTTGAAGAAATGGCACGCGGTGCCTGGCAACTGGTCGTCAGGGAATTGCCGCCCGGCGTGTCGAGCGCCAAGGTGCTTTCGGAAATCGGTGCGCTGATGAACCCGCAACCGAAGCCGGGCAAAAAGAGCATTGATTCTGCCGCCGCGCACCTGAAGGCGCTGTTTGCCTCGCAGCTTGACCGTGCGCGCGACGAATCGGGTAAGGACGATGCGATTCGCCTGGTATTTGAGCCAGTCAGCTCGCGCCAGAAGCGCGAGGAGTTTCTGGCGCTGTTGCTGGCGCATACCAGCCTGGAAACGACGGCGCCAATCAATCTTGTCGCTGTTGGCCTGGATGGCCGTCCTTGCCAGAAAAGCTTGCTTGATCTGCTGGATGAATGGTGTCGCTTTCGCCTGACTACGGTGCGCCGGCGCAGTGAATTCCGTCTGAACAAAGCGCGTGAGCGTATCCATATTCTGGAAGGTCGGCGCACCGTCTTCCTGCATATCGACGAGGTGATCCGAATCATCCGCGAGTCGGACGAACCCAAGCCGGCGCTGATCGCGCGCTTTGCCCTTTCCGAGCGGCAGGCCGACGACATTCTGGAAATTCGCCTGCGCCAACTGGCGCGCCTGGAAGGCTTCAAGATTGATCAGGAACTGGAAAAACTGCGCCACACCGAAAATGATCTGGAAAAGCTGTTATCCAGCGATACGCTGCTACGTAAGCTCGTTATCAAGGAAATTCGTGCCGATGCTGCCCAATACGGTGATGCGCGGCGTACATATATTGAAGCGGCCGCTTCCGCAACGCGCAGCGAAGTGGCCGTTGTTGCGGATGAGCCGGTGACGCTGATCGTTTCTGCCAAGGGCTGGGCGCGCGTCCGCCAGGGACATGGCCTCGATCTTTCATCGGTTGCCTACAAGGACGGCGATGGCGCGGGCGTAATCTTTGAGTGTCGCTCGGTCGATTCGCTCGTGATCTTGTCGACCGAGGGACGCGCTTTCACAGTGCCTGTTGCGGTATTGCCCGATGGACGCGGGCTGGGCGCGCCGCTGGCTTCATTTGTCGAGCTGGGCGGCGGTAAGCTGGCGCATGTGCTGACCGGTCGGCCGGACGAGGAATTCCTTTTTGCCAAGACCTCGGGCTATGGATTCATTGCCACGCTGGGCGATCTATTTTCACGTCAGAGGGCCGGCAAGGCGTTTCTAACAATGGAAGCGGGCGCGGCCATCTTGCCGCCGTCACCGCTGGGCGCAGGTGAGCGGCGTGCCGATCATGTCGCAGCGTTGTCTGAAGATGGCCGCTTGCTGATTTTTCCGATCGACCAGATGAAGAAACTTTCCGGCGGCAAAGGCGTACAGATCATCGGGCTTCGTGAGGGCGAAACGCTTAGGGCGGCGATTGCTGGTCGGGGAGCCATCGTGTGCGTGCGCGGCATTTTCCGCAATCGCCCGAAAGAAATGCTTTCTGAAAGTAAGCACATTGGGCAGCGTGCACGCCGTGGTTCGCCCATCGGACTAATCACGCAGGCAACAATTATGCCGCTCAATGAGATGGGCTGATCGTTCGCCTTACCCGCTGTATTGTTGTCTCTGTCATCCAACAACAGGAGAGAACGTTAATGGCAAAAGTAATTTGATCCCGGATCGGCCTTGCCTGATGTGGTAGAAACGGTCGATGCGCATGAAACACTGGAAGATTCGCACTTTTTTGCCTGTCGGGCCGAAATAACCGATAATCCAAACTCTTACTGAAAGGAGAAAAACCATGAGCAAACTGACACAAACCCTGATTGCCGCTGCAATTTGTCTGCCCCTGATGGCCGCGTGCAACAAGGATGATCAAAAACCTGCTTCCCCTGCCGAAACCGCTGCACAGGAGGCGGGTGCCGCAATTCAGAAAGCGGGTGAAGCCGCTCAGGATGCAGCCGTCAAGACAGGTGAAGCTGCTCAGGAAGCGGGTAAAGAAGCAGCGGCTGCCGTGAGCGAAGCCGCTTCCAATGCGGTCGATAAAGCCAAGGAAGTTGGCGAACAGGCCAAGGATGCGGCGAGTGCAGCCGCCGACAAGGCAGCGGCAGCGGCTGAACAGGCCAAGGATGCTGCAGCGGGAGTTGTCGACAAGACCAAGGCGGTTGCCTCTGAAGTCAAGGAAGGTGCCAAGGAAACCGTACAGAACGCGCAGGAAGCCGCGAAGCAGTAATTTTTGTGAATTGTTTATGTATGGGATATAGGGGCTTTAGTTAGGGAAGCTTAGGTTTCTTCTCTTCTAACCGCAATTCCATATTGCCCATATTGCTTTTACCAGACCGGGTGCGATTTGCTGATGAGTTCGGCGGGGTGCCCGGTCTGAATTTTATTGGATTGAAAAATACGGGGACGATTGGATTGATTTGTCCGTAATTCTTTGGTGGTTGGCTTTTTGGTTGGCTTTTCTTAGTGTTTTGCGTCAGCCTCCCCACCAAGCGCGGCAAGCAGATCGTCAAACAAACGGGCGAGTTCACCAGTCATCAGTGTGAAATCAAGGTCGAAACGTTCGGCTTCATTGTCAGCCAGTCCATCGTTTTCTTCTTTGAGGATGTCGAGGAAAGATAGGCGCTTGATGCGCAGCTTCTCGTCAAGAATGAATGAAATCCGGTCATTCCACGTCATGCCGAGACGGGTGACGATCTTGCCTTCCGCGATGTGATGACCAATTTCTTTGCCCTCTAACGAGTGGCGCGTATAGCGTACTAAAGCGTTTTCCGGGGAACGCAGCTCGATGTCCTGGTCTATGGTAAAACCGACGGGCGCCTCGCCGGCCGCCATCCAGGCGGTCATGGCCGAAGTGGGCGTACGCAGAGGCGCCGGTAGCGCGATGGAGAAGCCATCAGCGGTTTTCAGCAGGCACTCGGCCAATTCTTCCGCTTTGGGTTGAGAGCCGGTATCGACGACCAGCCAGCCATGCAGTGGGTCGATCCAGGCAAATATGGTGTGCCGACAGGCAAAAGCACGCGGTAGTAATTCGATAGCCAGCGATTCGCGTAAGTCACGCAGTTCCTTGCGGCTGACGCGCCGGCCTTCAGTGGTTTCAATTGTCTGCGCGCGCTCATTAGCCATTTGACGTATGACGGTAGAGGGCAACAGTTTTTCCTCAATGCCTAGCGCAATCAGCCACTGGCGGTTGACAGCATGTACGAACGCACCACCTGCCAAAGGCGGCACCCATCCCAAGCGCCGTAGATCGCTGGGGGCGCAGGGGTGTAATGCGGCATGGGCAAGGGCGGCCTCAATAGTTTCGAGGGCCCTATCGTCAAATGCAGGCAGCCTGAATAGCTGGAGATTTTTGAACCACATGAGAAGGAAAGCGGAATTCTGTAAAAATGTAATTATAAAAGCGGAGCGGTGAAATATACCGCTCGGATGCTGAATGCGACATTAGGAAAGTTCATCGGCAAGAAGAGTATTGAATGCCGTTGTCGGAGTGGTTCATAATACAGGCATGAACGATCCTCAATCATTTGATATTCGCCGCCGAATCCGTGAATTGTTGGCAATCCCCGATCGGGATCGCAGCGATGCGGAATGGGATGAGCTGAATGAGCTTGAAATTCGTACGGCGCCAGGCAATCGTGACAACGGGTACACGTTGGATCGTGGCGAAGGTAAGCGCGGTTTTACGCCAGGACGACGGAGTCACCAAGGGCAAAAAAATGCCAATTCCCGTCAGGAAAATTGGTTGCCACAGGAAAAGGAAAACCGTCCCGATGTACGGCGCCAGGAAAATAAAAACCGCTCACCGCTCAAGCGATCGCATCGGCGCGCCAAATCACGCCCGCCGCGTGAGAATCAGACACAGGGGCCGGGTGATACGGGAAATGGGGGAAATGGTTATCCAACCGGATTCACACATAGCGGTCGTACGGGGGAAGTAAGCGATGGCATGGCTTTTACCACGCCTGCCGGCAGCGATAGAAATACCGGAAACGCCGACGGTAGCCAGAGTGGCGGCAGTCATGATTGACGGGCAGTGGAGACCCTTGCAGAACTGATTGTTGATCAGATTCGGATAGATAAATAAAAAAGGTGCAGATGCACCTTTTTTAATACGCTATCGCCCTATATCAAATCTGCCAGCCAAACGCATTTCCCTTTGCTCTCCTTCTGGATTTCCGCAAGCAATGCTTCGTGTTCGGAAATTTCTTCGGGGCTGGCGCGCAGAACTCGCTGGTGGTGTGCACTTATGGTTAGGCGCTCTTCAATATGGCCCTGTCCGGTATTGCTGTCATCCGTCAGTTCCATGAGCAGGCTTTCTTGCCCGCGCGTCATGGCGATATACACTTCGGCAAGAATTTCGGCGTCAAGTAATGCGCCGTGCAGCGTGCGCTTCGAATTGTCGATGGCGTAACGTTCGCAGAGCGCATCGAGATTGTTTCTCTTGCCCGGAAAACGCTCCTTAGCCATGCGCAGTGTATCCAGCACGGCACAGCAAACGCTCTCGATCGGCTCCATATCGAGTCGTGCCAGCTCGGCATTGAGGAATCCGATATCGAACGGCGCATTATGAATGATCAATTCCGCACCGCGCACAAAATCGAGGAATTCAGCGGCGATTTCGGCAAAGCGCGGCTTATCCTGTAGAAAATCTAGGCTGATGCCGTGGACGGCCTGCGCACCTTCATCGATTTCCCGCTCAGGGTTGAGGTAGTAATGAAAGTGGTGGCTTGTCAAACGGCGGTTATTGATTTCAACGCCGCCGATTTCGATGATGCGGTGGCCAAGCTTATGTTCCAGGCCGGTGGTTTCCGTATCGAGAACGATTTGTCGCATAGTGTTTTGCTTTGGGTTTGCGTGAGATTTACAAGGCTGCTTTCAAGGAAATGCGTTCAGCAGCGGAGCGTTGGGTCTCATGGGGTTGGCGGGTTGTTTGTCGAGTCATCAGGCAATTCATCAATGCCACGATTGGCAAGGGTGTCGGCGCGCTCATTGCCTGGATGACCGGCATGTCCCTTGATCCACGACCAGGTGATTTCATGGCTTTGTGCCAGTGCATCAAGTCGTTGCCAGAGGTCGGCATTTTTAACCGGCTTCTTATCGGCTGTTTTCCAGCCATTCCGTTTCCAGCCGTGAATCCATTGGCTGATGCCTTTTTGTACATACTGCGAATCAGTATGAATATGGACGGACGCCTGACGTTTGAGCGCTTCCAGGGCACGGATCACCGCCGTCAGTTCCATGCGGTTGTTGGTGGTTTCATGTTCGCCGCCCCACAGTTCCTTCTTAGCCGTGCCTGCCTGCAACAACACCCCCCAGCCACCGCGGCCAGGATTACCGCGGCAGGCGCCGTCGACGTAGATATGCGTGATGACTTCAGTGTGCTTCATGGTAGCTTATTCAATTCCTTACCGAGTGTTTTCTGAGTTACGGTGGTGAGCGTCTGGCGTAGCGCGTGCTGCTGCCTCCAGTCAGACAGGACAAGGCGCATGCCGCGAACCCGCTTGACAGCGCGCAGTAAATAGACGCCGCCGGCGAAGCTCCACCAGCGATCGCCTGCCGACTCCATGAAATGAAAGCGGCGCAACCAGTGTTCGTGTTGAAAAGGCGGTACGTAGCAGCCAAAATTGCCACGATCAACCTCAAAACTAAGCAGGTTTAGCCAGTCGCGTAGACGTAACACAGAAATAAAATTGCCGTTGTCCGGAAACTCGTGACGGTTACGCCGGATAAAACGTCGCAGCCCCCAAAGTGAAACAGGATTGAACCCGGTGATGATGACCTGACCGTCGGGAATCAGGATGCGCTCGACTTCGCGCAGAATCTGATGCGGATCGTCATGTGATTCCAGCACATGCAGCATGACGACCAAATCGATACTGGTCGAGGCAAATGGAAGCTCGCATAAGCTACAGCGTACATCGACAGGGCCTGATTCGCCGACAATCTGACGCATCGGAATGCGGCTATGGGCAAGGAATTTTACCTGTGGCAAGCCGAGTTGCAGCGCGTTATAGCCGAACACATCGGCAACTTGCGCATCGACGTGGGGTTGCTCCCAGTTCATGACGTAGCGGCCGCGTGGGGTTTCCAGCCAGTCAGCGATGTCAGACGCATCATGCATGGTGCCGGGCACATTACGCATTGACTTTTCTTGCCGTTCTTTCACAATAATCCCATGTTCGAGCTACTGAATATTCATGCCCTCAAGGACAATTACATCTGGTTGCTGCGCAAGGGGGCGTTTGCCGCTGTCGTCGATCCGGGCGAAGCCTCTGCCGTGCTGGAAGTGCTGACACGCGAAAAATTGTCGCTGATCGCCATTCTCGTGACCCATCACCATGCTGACCACCAGGGGGGGATTGCCGACCTGCTGGTGCAGTATCCAGCGGCAGCGGTGTACGGCCCGGAAAAAGAGTCTATCACAGGCTTGGACCATCCTCTTTCAGGTGGTGAAACAATCGTTTTTCCCGAACTTGAGGGCATATTTCAGGTATTGGCCGTGCCGGGGCATACCCTTGGGCATATTGCCTATTTCAGCGCCGAGGCGGGTGTTTTGTTTTGTGGTGACACGCTGTTTACTGGCGGCTGCGGTCGCATTTTCGAAGGAACGCCGGCACAGATGTTCGATTCTCTGGCGCGACTTGCGGCTTTGCCCGAACGAACGCAAATCTACTGCGGACATGAATATACCGAGGCCAACCTGCGCTTTGCGCTGGCTGTCGAGCCGAGCAACCGGCGCTTGCGAAAACGTGTTGATGAAGTGAGTGTTCTGCGTGCCAAAGGATTACCCACTGTGCCATCAATGCTGGCGCTGGAAAAAGCGACCAATCCTTTTCTGCGTTGCCATGTCCCGGAAGTTATCGCCTCGGCGCGTGTGCATGGCGCCGTGAGCGATGATGCCATAGAAGTTTTCCGAGCACTACGTGAATGGAAAAATGCTTTTTAGGGTTCGTGGACACGGTGAATGAATCGATTGCAATGAAACGTATGTTGAAGCCCCGGCTTATCCGGCTTATGGATGGCGCTGCTTGGTAAGATCGGGACTATCGCCATGTGATCATTGGTTTTGTTGATTGGCATGGCTTCTGCTAGAATCGCGCCCTGCCGGAGAGATGGATGAGTGGTTTAAGTCGCACGCCTGGAAAGCGTGTTCAGGGTAACACCCTGACGGGGGTTCGAATCCCCCTCTCTCCGCCAGAATAAAAATAAAAACATTACCCACAAGAAACGCCCGAACCCCAGGTAAATAACGGTTTCGGGCGATTTTTTATCCGCGATTGCCAACACAGGCAACAAGAGAGGGGCAACACAAAAGAACCGTTCTACATGGCGAATCTGTAGGCACGATTGTAGGCGCGTGTGGCATGGGAATGACAGGATGCCTACAAATAACCTGACGAAATACTTACCCGTATCCGGCTAGTTATTAGGGAGCCGTTTGCAGAAGATGTATCGCTGATGATGCGTGTTTGGGCCTGCCCATCCTCATCCTCAGCCCGGTGGGAGAGGCGGTATGGGCGATGCGGCGAGAATATTTCTGGCAGCCTGGGTACCACTGCGCACGGCGCCTTCAAGCGTGGCGGGGTAGTCGGCACAAACGTAGTCGCCCGCAAGGTGGAGTCCAGGCAGCGAGGTACTGGTGTTTGGGCGAAACAGATTGGGGCGGCAGGAAAAAGTAGCGCGGCGTTCGCGCAAGGTCTTATGCCAGGTAGGGAAGGGTAGCTGCTGGCGCAGAGCGGCTTGAAGTTCCTGGTGCAGCGCGACCATTAGTGCAGCGTTATCGCGTTCGTCCCAACGTCCGCGTGCACTTAGGACAAAGGCGATGAGACCCGGTGTGCGGTAAAGCCGACCGTGATCGAACGCCCATTGGCCCAGGTTGTTTTCCGTCGCGTCGCTCAAGCCGAGCATCGGCGCGGGTAGTCGGACTTCTGGCGGGTACGCGGCGTAAACGGTGCCGATTGGCTCGTAATCATAGGCGCCAAGCTGTGTGGCGACAGAATGCGTTTCTATATGTTCCGTCAGCAGCGGTACGGCGTGCTGCGGCGCGGTAGCGATGATGACGTGGTCAAATGATTCGTCTCCGATACACCAGTGCTGCCTGTTCTGTGTCATATGTTCGATACGGCAGGAAAGGCGGATGCGGCCACCGTACGCTGCGATGAATGTTGCGGCTGCGTCGGGGAAAAGCCACCCCAGATCGACAGCGGGCAAGAGCAGGTCGGTGGTGTACCGGTCGCCGCCGAGGCTGTCACGCAGCACATTGGCGAAAATTTGCGCTGAGGCGTGTTCCGGTGGGGTGTTGAGTGCGGCTAGACACAACGGCTCCCAGAGCATGCGGCGTAACGCTCCGGCCTGCCCGGTGCGGTCGAGTAATGAGGTTACGCTACTGTCTGCGTCTAGCCGGTAGTCGAGGGCTTGCAAGCCACGTATGAAGCGGGCGGCGGTGAATTTTTCGGCGAGTGTCACGCCTCGTGCACCGAGTAAACCGATTGCCAGCGGCAATGGCGCCGGAAGCGGCAGCCACGAAGGCGACAGACGCAGGCGAAAGTTTCCGGCAGGATGTTGCAGGGTCAGCGGCAGGCGATGGAACAGGGTGGAGAGCTGGTGCCCAGCGTTGCTGCTGGCGTGGTCTGCCTGCGCTTCCTTACACTTGTCGATGTTACGGTGCACGTGCCGTATCAAGCGCAAGGTTTCGCGATACGCGCCGATCAGGATGTGTTGGCCGTTATCGAGTACACGCCCGTCGATGGCGACACTGCGAGCGCGGCCGCCCAGTTGCTTCGCGGCTTCGTACACAGTGACGGAGGCGCCGGCCGTGCACAGTTCGACGGCGGCGGCAAGCCCGGCCCAACCGCCGCCGATGATAGCGACCGACAGCGCGGTGCGAAGGGGGCTGCCGGTGTATTCCAGGGACTGAGTGTATGCCCCCTGAGGTCCTAAGCCTTGAACCATGTGTGCCAGGCAATCCAGAGTTTGCGCAGTGGTGTGAGCGAGATACGCCGCGTGAGCGTTTGCCCGCCGCGCCGTTTGATCTCCTCCAGCACGGCGCGGTAGATGGCTGCCATCACCAGGCCAGGGCGTTGCGCCTTGCGATCGCAGGGAGGCAACTGCTCCAGCGCCTGCTCGTAATAACGTTCGGCGCGTTCGATCTGGAAGGCCATCAGGCGATGAAATGCGGGAGAGTCGTGCGCGCCAAGAATATCCTCTGCCGTCACGGAAAAGCGGGCGAGTTCGTCGAGCGGCAGGTAGATACGGCCGCGTCGGGCATCTTCGCCAATATCGCGAAGGATGTTGGTCAGCTGGAAAGCGATGCCCAGGTCGTGCGCATATTTGAGCGTGCGTTGATTCTGATAGCCAAAAATTTCTGCTGCCAGCAAGCCGACGACCCCGGCTACGCGGTGGCAATAGAGCAGCAGCGACTTGAAGTCTGGATAACGCCCTTCGTGCAAATCCATGGCCATACCGTCGATGATTTCCAGCAGGTGTTCTTTGGGCAGGCAAATATGCGTCATCGCTTCGCCCAGCGCCTGTGCGACGGGATGCCGCGGCGTGCCGGCATAGAGGCGTTCGATTTCACTGCGCCAGGCATCGAGCTGTGCGGCGGCCGTGTGCACATCGCCGCCTTCATCAACGATGTCATCTACTTCGCGGCAGAAAGCATAGAGTGCAGTGATCGCCTGCCGCTTTTCCGGCGGCAGGAAAGTGAAGCTGTAATAAAAACTCGAACCGCTGGCGGCGGCTTTCTGCTGGCAATATGCGTTTGGCGACATGGCGCTTGGCTGGCTGTAAGCAGTTGGCGGGATCTGATCTGTAGGGAAGCTGGATTTTTACATAAACAGCGCTCGGCCGGCCAGCCGCACCCAGTCATACACGCCCAGGCGCGGCCGCCGGTGAAAAATATCGCCGCGTGCCTGGCGAATGCGTTCAAGAATACGTAAGCCGCCCTGAATGGTCAGGCGGATTTCCCAGCCTATGCGCCCGGGCAAAGAATGAACGAGCGGTGAGCCCGCATACATTAGCGCTTCGCTGCGTTCAATCTGAAAATCAAGCAGCGCGGCCCAAGCTTCGCTCCAGCGGCCTTCGGCAATCTGGCGCTCATCGATGCCGAAGCGGATCAGATCACTTTGCGGCAGATAGACGCGCTGTTTCTGCCAGTCGACGGCGATGTCCTGCCAAAAATTGGTGAGCTGCAAGGCCGTACAGATGCAGTCGGAACGGTACAGGTTTTCCGCATCGGTACAATCAAACAGATGGAGCAACAAGCGACCGACGGGATTGGCCGAGCGGCGGCAGTAGTTGAGCAATTCCGGGTAATCAGCATAACGTTGCTTGACCACATCCTGGGCAAAAGCGTCGAGCAGGTCGCGGAAAGGCGCGAGCGGCAGTCGCCATTCCCGGATCACCTGATCCAGCGCCCGAAACAGGGCTGTGTCTGGCGTCTGACCGCCTTCGATGCGATCTAGCTCGGCGTGGTAGGCATCTAGGCTAGCCAGCCGGGTTTCATTGCTGGCATCGCCTTCGTCGGCAATATCGTCGGCGCTGCGCGCGAATCGGTAGATGGTTTCGATGGGCTGGCGCAGCCGCCGGGGCAGCAGGAGAGAGGCAACAGGAAAATTCTCGTAATGTTCAACGGGCATGAGTGGCAGCCTGGTGACGGGTTGTGCAAGACCAAGAAAAAACAAAAAACTGATCGGCTCGACAGCATGACTGAAATTTCAGTATTTCAGGGTAGGAGTATAGGGCTTTTATGCAGTAAAATTGCCGCCACAAGGCGAGAGTGGCGGAATGGGTAGACGCACTGGATTTAGGTTCCAGCGCCGCAAGGCGTGGGGGTTCGAGTCCCTTCTCTCGCACCAGTTTGCAGCCTGACCACTGGTAGGGGCAGGCGTACCGCACATGGTCGCTGACCTGATGTTGCCTGATCCCCTAAATCAGTAGACCTTCAGACGAGGGTGACGCAATTAATGCATTGCGCTTCTTATGCAAGGCAAAAAACGCAACAAGGCTGAAAAACCTCGTGAGCATTTCTAATGTCGCAAATGCCGAAAAACACCGCTGCAATGCAGATTGTCATCAGGTCGCTGATGTGCCGAGATTCTTTTCAATCTACGGAGGAAACAATGAAAAAACGCGCATTGTCTCTACTTGCTATTACCTGCTTACTCGCTGCCTGCGGCGGCGGTAACAAGAACTCGCCGGCAGACCCAGCGCCCGTCCCGCCAAAGGCAGATGCCGCCGCAGCACAGCAAGCCGTCGAGCGACCGGTGGGCGGTGAAAAAGATGCACATGGCTGCCTGCCATCTGCCGGGCAGACCTGGTCAGCCATACGCAGCGAATGCGTGCAAGTCTTCGACATCGCCGATATTCGTCTGATCGACCCAGCCAATGACACCCTTGCCGTATACGTCATCCTGTCTCAGGACAAGAAAAAAGCCGAAGTCTTCGCCGCCGACCTGCCGGAAGGCCTCATCCTGAACGCCGGCAAGGGCGGCTACAAATCCAAAGACGGCAAAGTCCGCCTGATCAAAGGAAAAGGCAAGGGCAACTGGAAAATCCGCAAATAAAAATGTGATGCCAAAAACGGGGGTCTGCCCCGTTTTCTATACCGGCTCCCGTACCCGGAAAATTACGCGATAAAAACTTCGCCCTGTGGGGCTGAAATAGCGCGTGCAGCGAGCAGGCATCCGAAAGGTTGGGTTCGAATAAATCATGCTGCGACCTGGCGGGGGCCGTGTTTATCTCGCCTGGCGGTTTTTAAGAAAATAATCGCGTGAGCAAGCGATGGGCTGAAGCCCGTCCTCCGCAGGTCCATGTTTATCGCGCCGGGAGACCTCTCTAAAGAAAAGCGGACGGCGAACCGTCCGTTTTTATCGTCGTTTCAAATAGAACTGATACGGTGTCGGTAAGCCTGACCGGGCACCCATAAAAAACGTTGCGCAATTTTTATGGGAAACCCACACTTACTATCTGTACTGTTTTCGGCTCGCCTTGTCCCAACCCTCTATTTGAAACGATATATCAGGCCATTTTTGCCTTGCCGATATCCTCGGCAATCATCCTCGGCGCGAATTCGCGGATTTCGTAAGCGGCGAAATCCGGGTAGTAGCAGTCTTCAGCGAGGATTTTGTCCAGTTCCGCGCGGTCTTTGACGTGGGCGAAGATCACGCCGTCGTGCGCGTCGGAATCGATGTACGGCCCGAGCATGAGGAAGTGGCCGGCGGCGAAGTGTTTTTTGAACCAGGCGGCGTGTTCGGCAAACATTTTTTCGTGTTTGTCGGCGGGCAGGTCGGCGTTGACGGTGATGTTGATGATGTACATGGGTTCTCCTGGTTTAGGCGGCGATTTCCCTGATTTTCGCAATCAGGCGGGCGGCGTGGTCGCGGGCTTGGTCTTTCTGCGTGTTGATGGCGGCGGTGTCTTCACGGCCAACGTAGCTGATGCCGCAGGTGTAGATGGGCGCGACGAAGTCGAGGTTGCACAGGGTCGCGAGCGTCGCAAACGGCGGCAGGAAGTCGTCGATGGTGTGCTTGAAGAAGCCGTCTTTTTGGTAGGCGGCGGCGGGCGCGCCGGTGGTGAAGGAGAGCAGCAGTTTTTTGCCGCCCAGTTCGGCGGTCGAGCCGTGCGCGAAGCCGTGCAGGAAGACTTCGTCCAGCCGCAGTTTCAGCAGACCAGGCACGCTGTACCACGAGAAGGGAAACTGGAAGACGATGACGTCGGCCCGGCGCAGCGCATTCTGTTCGGCGGCGATGTCGAAGCGGTAGTCGGGGTAGAGGCTGTCCAGGCGGCGGATTTCCGCCTCGGGCAGGGCTCTCGCGACTTCGTTGAGAATGGTGGCGTTCGCGACGGAGGTGCCGAGGTCGGGATGGCCGGAGATGATCAGGATGTTTTTCATAAAAACCTCGTAGTGAAATGACGCGGCGCAGTATAGGCAGGCGGGATTATGATGATTAGCCGCAAACTGCCTGAAACACTCTTAGCCCAAACCACACAATCTTATGGACAACAGCATCTACGCCCAACTCAATCTCTTCCGCCTTATCGCCGCTGCGGGCAGCATCACCGCCGCCGCGCGCCAGCTCGGCATTACCACCCCGTCCGCCAGTCAGGGGCTGAAACAGCTGGAAGCGAAAATCGGCGTGCCGCTTTTCATCCGCAGCACGCGCAGCATCCATCTGACGGAGGCGGGCGAGCAACTGCTGGCGCGCACCGCCGACGCCCTGCTCACCCTGCATCAGGCGGTGGACGAGGCGCGGCAGGCGGGCGATGAACCGTCGGGCTGCGTGCGCATCACCCTGTCGCGCTTCGCCTACCAGCTCATCCTGCGCCCTGTTTTTGCCGACTTCTGCCGCCGCTACCCGCAGCTGCAACTGGAAATCTCCATTCATGACGGCACCATCGACCTCATCAGCAGCGGTTTCGATCTCGGCATCCGCTTCGGCAACGCGCTGGAAGACGGCGTCGTCGCCCGCCCGCTCTATCCGGCGATGCGCGAGGGACTCTACGCCAGCCGCGCCTACCTCGATGCGCACGGCACGCCGCAGACGCCCGCCGACCTGCTGCACCACCGCCTCGTCGCCTACCGCTTCGTGACCGCGAACCACCTCTACCCGCTGACCCTGCACGAAGACGGGCAGGACATCAGCGTGACCATGCCGTCGCCGCTCATCTGCAACGACATCGAGGTGATGAACGACGCCGTGCGCGACGGCCTCGCCATCGCCCGCATCTTCGAGCCCATCCGCGACCGGCAGGCCGACCGCGACGCCTTCATCCCTGTCCTCGAACCCTACTGGCGCCGCTATCCGCCGGTATACCTCTATTACCGCCGGCACGCGCAGAAAGCGCGGCGCGTGCAGGTGCTGATTGACTACTTGCTCGGGCGGACGGGAATGATTGGGATGGATGTCAGGCGGCATAAGGGTGGCCGCCAAACAGCGTAAACGCCGGGCTTGCGGGGCTGGTCGTGTTTAAACCTTGTCCTGTTCGGCAAGCGCGCAATGGATCAGCATTTGCGTGCCGAAACAACCTTGGGGCTGCGGCGGCAGATTTGCCGCCGCGCTATCAGCGCATCCGTCCGTCCGAGCGGCGGCGTGCATCGGGGAAGTATCAGGAAGCATCGGGGTCGCTAATCCATATAACAAGTACCGTGCCCGGCAGTGGCCACCTGCCGGAAAAGCAAAAAAGCCTGAAAAATTCCGGTGGCTATAATGACCAGGCATGCTCTGGTATGTATTCCCTGCAACCCAAACAGGAGTAAGTATGATGAAACAGAATATTATCGTTGCCTTGTTCGATGTGCCCAGCGAGGCGTATCAGGCGTTTTCCGAATTGAAAGCCTACACGCAGACCGCTGATACGCTGATTGCTCAGGCTGTTTTGATCAAGAAGGAAAACGGCCTGATCATTCCCGCCGAAAGCGCCGACTTCACCGCCAGAACTGCCGAAGGCGCGTGGACGGGCGGCCTGATTGGCGCGCTGGTGGGCGTGCTTGCGGGCCCGCTGGGCGTCATTTTGGGCGGCACGGCAGGCGCGCTCATCGGCGGCAATACGGGGACGGCCGAGACCGCCGGCGACGCCCTGCTTTTGGGAAATACGGCTCGCAAGCTGGACGATGGCAGCACTGCCGTGATCATTCTGGCGCAGGAAGCCGACGAAGCCGTGCTGGATGCGTTCTTCAACCGCTTTCAAACCACCATCCTGCGGCAGGATGCCGCCGCCGCACAACAGGACGTGTTGGCCGCCGTGGAGGCGCAGCAGGAAGTGGCGCGGCAGGCGCATGAGGCGTGGAAAAAACAGCGCAAGGCTGAACGCCGGGAAAAACTGGACGCATTCAAAGCCGACATCAAACAGAAGTTTGACGAACTGGCCGCCAAACTGAAGAAATAAGACTGGACGCCCCGTCGCTCCCTCGGAAGCCGCCCGCACACCCCGCGTAGGGCGGCTTTCTCCGCCGCAGACCGTCTAGGCATTGTTTTTAGACGGTCTTTTATTGAATTGTGGCTATCAACAATAAATTATCAGTGATATTTTTTTGGGCCGGAGTCTGTTTTTCTGCGGGGCGCCGGACAAATTCATGCTGAAAATCTCTGGAGGCCTTACGCTCTGTAAAACTCCCGGGAGCTAAAAGCCCTTGAACGCAAAGAATCCCCTTTCCGCATCTCAAAATTCGCGGAACAGCATGAATGCAGCCCGAAAACCATCCGCTGCCATCTCATCAAAGCAGCCACCAAAGCCCAAAAATAACCGGAATGTATTAGCGCGCCTCATCGGGTGAAGCATTACCGAAGCACAGTCGCCGTGACTGGAACCGCAACGACACCTACCCCAACCCCCGCGTAAAACGGGCATCTCCAGAGGAGCTACCCGCCAGCCCAGTGTTTACGGGTACTTCCGGCTTGCCTACCCGCAAATGCCCGATTGACAAGGGCTTCAGAAGCGACCGGGCTGGAACGCCCAAAAGACGCGAGGTTTAGGCCGACGGATCATTCCGTTCCGCTGCGGCCGGTAGGCTTATGCCTGACCCATATCACTGACGCTCCGCCGGCCGCGTGGGTGAGGCATTACCTTCCGAAGCGCAGCCCGACCGAAGACACGCAACACCACCTGCCCCGAACCCCGCGTAAAACGGGCGTTTCCGGCCATGCCTCTCACCGCGCTTGCAATGGGGCTTTTCAGCTTGGCTTGTCTGCTGTTTAATACGCTCTGGCTGTTTGCTGCATGGGTGCCGGGCGAGGTGATTTGGCAACGGGCTTTCGGAAAATTATCCGGCTCGCCATGCAGTGCTTCATTGTTGTAACTGGCACAAACTAACCTAGGGGGAACGGGTCATGGGGCAATACAAGAAATTATGGTTGTTACTCATCGCTGTTTTAACGATCACTTTCTCGATCCTGGGCTATTTTGGCGTAGAGGTGTACCGTAAGGCGCCGCCGTTCCCAGAGGCCTATGTGTCGTCTGACGGGCAAACCGTCATCAGCCGCGATGATATTCTGGCCGGTCAATCCGCCTGGCAGAGCACCGGCGGCATGGAACTCGGCTCGATTATGGGGCACGGTGCATATCAGGCGCCGGACTGGACGGCCGACTGGCTGCACCGCGAGCTGCTGGCCTGGCTGGATATTTCCGCGCAGAACCAGCACGGCAAGCCATTTGCCGAGCTGGATGCAGGGCAGCAGGCCGCGCTGAAAACCACCATGGTGGAGGAATACCGTAACGGCAGCCGCATGGGCGCCGACGGCAAGGTGGTGCTGAGCGATACCCGCATCAAGGCAATCAAGGCCGTTGCGCCGTACTACATCACGCTGTATGGCGCCGATCCGTCGATGGAAAAGGCGCGCGATCACTTCGCCATGAAAAACAACACGCTGCCGGACGAAACGCGCCGCCAGCGGCTAACGGATTTCTTCTTCTGGACGGCGTGGGCTTCCGCCACCAACCGCCCGGATTACCACGCTACCTATACCAACAACTGGCCGCACGAGCCGCTGATCAACAACGTGCCGACGGCCGAAAACGTGATGTGGTCGGTGGCCAGCATCGTGTTTCTGTTGACCGGCGTCGGCCTGCTGGTGTGGGGCTGGTCTTTCTTGCGCAGGCACGATCCTGACCCGCAACTGCCGGAAAGCGACCCGATCAGCAAGGTGCATCTGACGCCGTCGCAGCGGGCGCTGGGCAAATATGTGTTCCTGACCGTGGCGCTGTTTGTCGTGCAGATTTTCCTCGGCGGACTGACGGCGCACTATACGCTGGAAGGCCAGCATTTCTACGGCATCCCGCTGTCCGACTGGTTCCCGTATGCGCTGGTGCGCACCTGGCACTTGCAGTCGGCTATTTTCTGGATTGCCACCGGCTTTTTGACCGCCGGCCTGTTTCTGGCGCCGGTCGTCAATGGCGGGAAGGACCCGAAATTCCAGGCGCTGGGCGTCAATGCGTTGTTTGTCGCGCTGTTTATCGTGGTCGGCGGCTCCTACGGCGGCAACTTCCTAGCCCTGACCCACGCCATGCCGGCGCACTTGAATTTCTGGTTCGGCCACCAGGGCTATGAATACCTAGATTTAGGCCGCTTCTGGCAGATTCTGCTGATGGTTGGCCTCCTGCTGTGGCTGTTCCTGATGCTGCGCTGCACGGTCGAAGCGTTCCGCAGCGGCGGCGACAAAAACCTGCTGGCTATTTTTGTGGCCTCCATGGTCGGCGTGGGCGTGTTCTATGCACCCGGCCTGTTCTACGGCGAGCACGATAGCCTGACCGTGATGGAATACTGGCGCTGGTGGGTGGTGCACCTATGGGTGGAAGGCTTCTTTGAAGTGTTTGCCACCGTGGCGCTGGCTTTCATTTTCTACAACCTGGGGCTGGTCAGCCGCACTTCGGCAACTGTGGCCTCGCTGGTCGCCGCCTCGCTGTTCATGGTCGGCGGCGTGCCGGGTACGTTCCACCACCTATATTTTTCCGGCACCTCAACGCCGATCATGGCCGTCGGCGCGTCGTTCTCCGCGCTGGAAGTTGTGCCGCTGATCCTGCTCGGCAAAGAAGCGCACGAGCATTGGTCTTACCAGCACGCCACGCCGTGGATGAAGCGCCTGCGCTGGCCGCTGATGTGCTTCGTCGCTGTGGCCTTCTGGAACATGCTCGGCGCCGGCGTCTTCGGCTTCCTGATTAACCCGCCGATTTCTTTGTTCTACCTGCAAGGCTTGAATACCACCGCCGTACATGCCCACGCCTCTCTGTTCGGCGTGTATGGCTTCCTGGCGCTGGGCTTCGTGCTGCTGGTGGCGCGCTACCTGAGGCCGGACTACGAGTTCAACGAAAGGCTGATGAGCAGCGGCTTCTGGCTGTTGAACCTCGGCCTGGCCGGAATGATCGCCGCCAGCCTGCTGCCGATCGGCGTGATCCAGATCCACGCCGCCATTACCGACGGTTTGTGGATGGCGCGCAGCGAAGCCTTTATGCAGCAGGAATCCTTAGTGCTCCTGCGCTGGATACGCACGCTGCCCGACCTGGTGTTTATCGCTGGCGGCTGCTGCATCGCCTGGCAGGCCACCTGGATGGTGTTCAGCAGGAACCGCGCCAGCGCGGCCTGATCGGGTACTTCCTCCGAAACTCGCGTGGATAGGGCATCTCCTCGGAGATTCCCTGCTTACAAGGGCTTGCGGGCAGCCCCTCCGGAGATGCCCGTTTTACGCGGGCTGCGGGGCAGGCGTTGTTGCCGTTCTTCGGTCGCGGCGGCCGCGCTTCGGACGGTGATACTTCACCCGAGCGCCGGCGATGCAGCTGGCTTCAACGCACTGAATAGATCGCCTTACGCTTTGCTCCTGCGGTCGGCGGTGCGCCAGTGATATGGTCAAGCATAAGCCAGCTGGCCGTAGCAGAACGGAATGATCAGTCGGCCTAAACCCCGCGTCTTTTGGGCATGCCAGCCCGGTTGCTTCTGCAGCCCTTGTCAATCGGGCGTTTGCCGGCATGCATGCTGGAAGCCCACGTAAATAGTGGGCTTGCGGATAGGTCGCCCGGAAATACCAAAAAACAGTGAGATTGAAGATAGATAGACCGGAAGTGCCCGTAAATAAGCGAATTGAAGACAGGCCAGCCTGAAACCCACGTAAATAGGTGCTTGCGGATAGACAGGCCGGAAACCCGCGTAAACACTGGGCTGGCGGGCGGCCGCAATCGGAGTTTTGGGGGTTGTCCATCGGTGCAGGTTTTACCCCAGTCGGGCAGGGGGGCTTGCTTGAGGGCGGCGAGTAGGATGGCCCGCGCGCTGGCGAAGTCGGAGACGTGCTCTGCGAGGGTGATGGTTTCCATGGCCGCGTCGTCCGTTGCGGTTTATCTACATCCGGGAAAATCATCTGAGCGTATTGGCGCGCTTCTTCGGAGTGCTGTACTGTCTGCTCTGTACGGCGCCACTTTCTTGGCTTGATTGCTAGGATTAATATTATCTTGCTTGACCGCAACCACCTCTACCACGACTACGGAGCTCCCATGCAAGACGAAAACAGAGAAACTCTCCACACCCTCCGCAAACTGAAAAACGCAGAAAGCTCGCAAGAGCGCTTGCAAGGCTGGCGGGAGATCCGCGCCGCGCAGGGCCTTAGCGGCGAATACGCCCTCGCCGTGCGTCTGAACGGCAAAGCCTACACCGAAGAAGAAGCTGACATGGTCGCGGCGCTGTTTGGCCGCTGAAACACCACCCATGCCGTCTTACCACAACGTACCGCTACCCGCAGCGCCTGCGGACGACGATACACGCCGGACGCGGCTCACCGCCTTCCTCACCACCTGGGACAACACCCCCGGCCTGCGCCGGTGGCAGGGGCGCGCCCTGCAACACAGCCGCCCGCTGGAATGGTTCGGTGCCGCACAATACCTGCACTACGAACAGCTCCAACCGCTTTTTTGCCCTGACGCCGCCGATACCGTCCGCCTCACCGCGCAACTGCTCGGCGAAGCGCTGGTCGCCCACCTCGATTTTGCCTGGTGCCGCAGTACCGTCTTCCCCGAAGAACCCCTGCAAATTCGCCACCGCGAACGCGAAATCCTGCTGCATCTGCCCGCACTCGTCGCCAACGTTCTGAGCCAGCCGCAAGACGCCGCTGACGCACTGGAAACCCAATTCCTGACGCTGCTCACCGACTGGCTGGTGTGGTATCAGGAATACCACTGGCTGACGGCGCTCACCCTGCCTGACTGGGAAGAAACCGTCTATACCGTGCGCTTCGGCGTTTGTCCGCCGCCAACCCTGCGCCGCCGCCTGCGCCTGCTGCTTGAATACGACGAAGAACACATCATCCGCCATTTTGGCAGCAGCATGCTGCTGCCGCCCCTCGCCATCCTCGAACAGCACGACTGGAACACCCTGGAAAGCGCAGTTTTCGCGCTCGAACAAGACAACAACCGGCAATACGGCAGCGCCTGGCGTGAACAGGCCGCACAAAGCGCACAATCGTGCGGCGACAACATCGATAGCTGAGCGCCTCATGCCAGCCCAGCTCCATCTCTACCAGCCGCTCAATACCCTAAAACCCTGGGGCGACAACATTTGGATTGCCGACGGCGGCCTCATCCGCATGAAATTCCCGCTGGGCCTCACCATCCCGTTCAGCACGCGCATGACCGTAGTACGTCTAACTGACGGCAGTCTGTGGTGCCATTCGCCCATTACCCCCGATCCGGCACTGCTTGCCGCTATTGACGTCCTTGGGCCGGTACGCCACCTCGTCTCGCCCAACCGCATCCACTACGCCCATATCCCCGCCTGGCAGCGCCACTATCCGCAGGCGAAAGCCTGGGCCAGCGCCGGCGTACGCGAGCGGGCGGCATCGCAACATATCAGCGTTACCTTTGCTGCCGATCTCGGCGCAGAAGCACCGCCGGACTGGGCGGAGGATATCGCGCAACTGCCTTTTCACGGCAGCAGCGTGATGACCGAAACCGTCTTCTACCACCGCGCAAGCCGCACCCTCATCCTCACCGACCTCATCGAAAACTTCGAGACCGCAAAATTCCCCAGCCGTTTCTGGGCAGGCGTGATGAAACTTAGCGGCATCGCCGATCCGGACGGCAAAACCCCGCCCGACTGGCGCGCCACCTTCAAAGATAAAACTGCCGCCCGCGCCGCACTGGCGCACATCCTCGCCTGGCAACCGGAGCGCATCATCCTCGCGCATGGCCGCTGCTACGACAAAGACGGCGTCGCCGAACTGCGCCGCGCCTTCCGCTGGCTGGATTGACGGCATCACTTGTAGTCCCCGTAAATAGCATCGTTGCAAATAGGAATGAGACAAGGCGGTGAGCCAAGGACAGTACGGGCAGTACGGCGGGGCGTACCAATACAAGCAGATTATTTTTTGGGATGGGTATTAAACGGTTTCTTCCCAGCCGCCGTATGTATCGACGCGAGTTTCTGCGGCCAGTTTTTGCAAAGCGGTGATGTCATCTGTACTCAGTATGAATTGGGTTGCAACTGATCGGGCGATCGGCGAGCAGGCTGAGGGCACAAGTGATGGACAGTTTTCTCACGGGTTTTCTCCGCTTTGTTGGGCAAGGGGGCCCAGAAAAAGGGCTTTTTCTTTGGTCATCAGCCCGGCGAGGATGAGGGCAAAGAGGCCGGTCTGGATGATTTTGCTGTCCGGATGGGTGGCAAAGATTTCATTGCCGAGATTGGCGCAGAGGTGAAAGACGACGGCAATCCAGATGTTGCGCGCGTTTTTCAGGTACAGCCAGTTTATGATGAAAACGAAGCAGATCATGCTCGCCATGAAGTTGACGCCGTGTTGCCAGCCTTCGGCGACGAGGTTTGCCTGGTAGTAGCCTTTGATGCTGGCAAGCGGGATGTGCCAGAAGAACCAGTAGGCGAAGAAGATGAGGTTTGCGGTGATGAGGCGGTAGCGGGCAAGCAGCGCGTTGGTGCCGTAGCTGTGCCAGGCGAGTTCTTCAAGCAAGGGCGCGAGGGCAAGCAGCAGCCACGGCGAGAAGAGAGCGCTGGTGAAGCTGGGCTGGCCGGTGATGCGGAATTGCTCGGCGCTGTAACCGAAGGCAAGCGAGATGAGCTGGGCGAGGATGAGGGTAACGGGGCCGATGAACACGGCGGCGAGCAGGTAGCGCGGGCGGATGGTGCGCAGGCTGAGGCGGGGTTTGAGATCGGCGAGCAGCGCCGGTTTTTGCAGGAAGAGCCAAGCGGCGACGGCGGTCGGCGCGGCCAGGCCGATGATGCCAAGGGTGCCTTGCAGGGTGGTGTGGGTATCAAGACCGGGGGTATGGCTGATATAGCCTGCCGCCAGCCAGCAGGCGCAGGGGATGAGGAAGGACCAGAGGTAGAAGAAGCTGGGGCGGTCGTAGGCTTTGAGGTTGTGCATGGAGCGGCTTCCGGGTGGTGGCCTCGGCCGCTCATGTCGGCGTTTTGCCCTGTTTGGTCAGCGCCGATTTAATCAGCATTTGTGTGCCGAACCAACCCCAGTAGATGCGGTGGCGGTAGATTTTGCCATCGCGGTGCTGCATGAGTTCGAGGATATCTACCTGGTTGCCGTTCGGGGTTTGGCGCGGGTATTCCCAAATGAGGATGTCGCCGCCGGTGTAGTAGTGGGCATCGCGGTACCAGCGCACCCATTCGTTCGGGCGGCGGCGCGCCCCTTCTGCGAGGAAAGCGCGGATTTCCGCCTTACCGCGCAGGGTGCCGTTTGTGCGCTGCATGATGATAGGCACCAGCGGCGATTCGAGTTCAGCGTCATCATAGTAGAGGGCGATAAGAGCATCGGTGTCGCGGCTTTTGGCGGCGTCATGCCAAGCGTGGTAGAGATATTCGGCGGTGTTCATGGATCCTCCGGTTAAGGGGCAAGTGGATAATGGGCAATGAGGCCACGAGATTTTATCGTTGACGTGTATTGCAAATTCCTTTCCCGGTGGAGAATGGCTTTTCTGTGCAGTTTTTTTAGGCACATGTCGTAGGCAGTACGGCCATGCGGCGCGAGGGGCAGCAAGATGAGTCTGTGTCAAGCCGCTTGAGCATGGCGTCGATTTCGACAGCGGCATTGGGAAAATCGTTCATCTACGATTTGGTGGGCAGAAAATCTGCCTACGCGGGATGCAGGGTTGCTTGACGGTGCGGCTGCCAAGGTTGAAGACCTAGGCTTTGGGTGCAATGGAGAGCGAAGCGGGTCTGCGCCAGAACGCCGGCGCTGAGGCAGAGGGCGATGGGTAGGGTGACGAGCCGCTTTTTCATGGCTGGCTTCTGTCGGTTGGGTTGAGAAGGGTTGGGTGAAAAAGGCTGGGCGCGGCGCTTTACCGCGTCTGCCGCAGTGCCCGTCCAACGCTGATGAGCGCGATAAATGCCAGTACTGCCAGCAAGATAAACGCGTGCTGGCTGCCGTCACGGGTGGCAATGGCGAGCTGGCTCGGGTTGGCCCGTTGGGCGCTGGCGACAAGGCTGGCGGCGACGGATGTACCTACGGTACCGGCCAGTTGTTGCAGTGTGTTGAGCACGGCGTTGCCGTCGGCAGACTGTTCGCGCGGCAGGGCAGCAAGGCTGTGGGTGGTGGTGTTACCGACCGCGAAGCCCTGACCGAGGCAGTAGGCGGTGTAGATACCCATGAAAAGGGCGGTGGTCAGGATTTTCCCCAGAATGGCGAAGGCGGTCAGGGTGGCGAGCAGGATCAGCGCGCCGCTCAGGATGGGTTTGCGCGCACCGAGGCGGTCGTACACAGTGCCGCTGACCGGAGCGATGCAGGCGCCCAGTAGACAGCCGGGCAGAAGCAACAGGCCGGACAGGGTAGCGCTGGTGCCGTTGGCAAGCTGGGCGTAATTGGGGATGAGGTAACCCAGCGCCAGCACGCAGAACTGGATGAGCAGGACGAACAGCATGCCCTGAACAAAGACCGGATTAGTGAAAACGCGCAGGTTAACGAGCGGCGCGTTGCCGCGCAATGAACGGATGGTGAAAATGCCGAGGGTGGTAGCGGCGAGCGCCAGTAAGCCGCCTACTGTCCCGCTGAACCAGCCGTGGGCGGAGGCTTTTTCAGTGGCGAAAACGAAGCTGCTGAAAGCGGTGACCAGCAAGGCGTAGTCGGGCAGGTTGATTTTTTCTGGTGTCAACGGGCGGATGGGTTTGATGCTGCTGAGGCCGAGTATCAGCGAGACGCCCATTAAAGGCAGCAATATTAGGAAGATGGTACGCCAACCGTAGCGGTCAATGACCACGCCGGCCAGCACCGGCCCGACCGCTGGCGCCATCGCCACAATCAGGGACGCCATGCCCATAATGAAGCCGATGCGGGTTTTCGGCGCTTGCGTCAGGATGATGTTGAACATTAGCGGCAGGGCGATGCCGGTGCCCGCGCCTTGCAGGATGCGGCCGGTCAGCAGCGGAACGAAGCCAGAAGCAAAGGCGCCGAACAGGGTGCCGGCGATAAAGATGAGATTGGCTGTAATGAAGAGTGCTTTAGTCGCGAAGTTTTTATTGAGCCAGGTCGAGAGCGGGATGATGAGCGCCAGCACCAGCAGGTAGGCGGTGGTCAGCCATTGCACGGTTGAAGTGTCAATAACGAATTCACGCATCAGGGTGGGGAAGGTGACATTCATGGCGGTTTCGCTGACCACACCCGAGAAGGTCATCAGCCCGGTGGCAAGAATGGCAGCGAACAGGGCAGGGGAGATTTTTTCTTTGTTAGCCATAAGGTACTTTGGGTTTGGCAGGAAAACGCCTATTTGAGCGTGCATAGTCATTGTGCTCGCCGAGCCATGATAGGCCACCGTAGCGCTGCCATGCCTATCCCAGGAAATCACCTGAGGGATGTTGGTGCGCCTGGCAGTGCTTCAATATGTTATCTGCGGTGCGCCGCATTTTCAGCGTAATTTCTAGGGTGAGCATTAGATGCGCTCGTAGCCGCTGATATCGGGCAGACGGGTGGGCGGGTGGTCCGTGCTGTCGGATAATTCTCGCGCCGCCTGATATTCCTCCAGCGCGTGCCAGGCGGCGTAGATGTCGTTGAAGGGCTTGGTGCAGCAGCATCAGGTCGATATAGCCGCAGTCAAGGCGCGAGAGCGAGCGCTCCAGCGAGGCTTTGGCGGCTTCATAGCCGTAGTTTTCCACCCAGATTTTGCTGGTGATGAAAAGTTCGCCGCGCGGCACGCCGCTTTGTTTGACGCCCTGCCCCACTTCGCCTTCATTGGCATAAGCCTAGGCGGTGTCAATGTGGCGATAGCCTGCTTTGATGGCCTCCGCCACAGCCTGCGCGGTTTTTGCGGGCGAAATCTGGAAGACGCCGAAGCCGAGGACGGGGATTTCGACGCCGTTGTTCAGGGTGAAGGTTTGCATGGTGTTTTCCTCTGTGATTGCAGGTTGGGCATGATAACGGGCGGGCGGCGGGCGATAAACAGGGCCGCTTCGCTAGGGACTATGCACGAATTTCATCAATTTGGGCGGGGCAGGTTTTGTCCCGCGTTGCCTCAACAGGCCGTCCAAAAATAGAAAATAGCCGTTTAACCGCATTATTTGAAAGATAAAATCCAATATGGATCTTTACTCGATTTACCCTTTCAGACGGTCTGCTTCTTTAATTTACAGTTCGCTCGCGTCAAACAACCGCCGGCATGCACACAGCACACAGCCCACCAGCAGCGCCAGCCCCACCGCCACCCAATAGGCTTGCGCGTAGCCCAAAAGTTTCGCCAGCCGCAGAGCGGCAAAGCCTGCCGCGTAGCTACCGATAAGGACGACGGAAAATTGCAGGCTGCTGTCGAGTGCGGCGGTGGTGCGGTCGGATTTGTCCATTACCAAGGCGAGTATTACCGGCAGTAGCAGCGTGTAGCTCAGACTCAACGCGATAATTAACGCAGGCGGCAGCCACGGCTGGACGCGGGCGAGCGCGTCGATGGCGGTCATAGATGCCAAGAGCGGCAGTTGCAGCGCGTAGAGCAGAAAAACGAGTTTGCGGCGCGGATAACGGCGCGACAGCCAGCCCGAGAGCGGCGTAACGATCAGGCAGGCAACGGGTATGCCTACCGCCAGAATCTCGCCCGTCTGTTTCGGGTCGAACCCCAAATCTGCCAGTTTCGGTACGAAGGTTGCCGCCGCAAACGCATAGGGCGCGGCAACCGACAACAGCAGCACCAGCCACCGCCAGCCGGTTTCGGGCTGCCGCCAGAAAGAAACCAGCCGCGCCGCCAGTTCTTTCAAACCGCCTTGCGCCGTCGGGCTTTCCGGCTCGCGGTAAAGTAAAAGTTGCAGCAGTGCCAGTAACGTGAATGCAAGCATAAAGACCGCCGCCGTCGTCTGCCCGTATTCCTGATACAGCCACAGCACCAGCGCGCCGCCTATCATTTTGCCGCCGCGCGCCGCCATGGTCTGAATCACGCCGCCGAAACCGCGTTCGCGGCGCGGCAGGATGATGCACGACAAGCCCAGCATGGCGCAGCCGTACACGGCGGACATGGCCGAGAGCAGCACGCAGCAGGTCAGAAGCAGCGGGAAATTGCCGACGATGTCGGCGGACATCATCAGCGCGAACACCGCCGCCAGCCCCAGCGTCGCCGCCAGCAGCCAGCCGCGAAACCGTCCGAACCGTCCCGGCTTGCGGCGTTCCATCAGTGCGGCAAACAGCACTTTCGCCGCTTCTATGCCGCCGATTAAATGTATCCAGCTTAATTGGTTCAGGCTGTAACCGTGTTTTTTTAAAATGGCAATCAGCGCGACCAGGTAAAAGCCGGTCAGGGTGAATTTGTAGGTGCTGCCGAGTACGAGCAGCAGCCAGTCACGCGGGGCGGGAGCTTGGGACATGGTTTGGTTTTCCTTGGTTGGGGCGGGTGCAAAAGGCTGTTTGAAAGCCGCAGTGGTCGGCAACCCAAACCGCATACTGTGTTAAACCATACTGCCCCATTTTATTAATTAAAGGATTATTTATGATAGTTACCGTAATGGCCGAATACTAAGGCAGCTTGTGCCAGAAGGACGCCTATCTTGCAGGCGGTTAGACTGTTTATACGGACGGCCCGCAGGCTGCGGGCGGCAAGGGCGATTTTATGACCACAACCGATTATCTCGCTTCCGCGCTGGCATCCTGCACCAGAACGATTATGACTCTGAAAGCCGAAGCAAAGGGGTGGATTTCGTCCGCTGTTATGCCGAAGGCGGTAATAAAGTCTCTATGGAAGACTTCCGCGTTACCCGAACCAATATCGTATTTCACCTGAATGCTGCATTCGAGGCGGAGCTACTCCGCTCGGAATTGCCCCGCTAATTGGAAACGGCAACCCGCGAGATGTACATTGTCGGCCGTAGCATGCATCTGATTTGGTGCAAGAATTCGAGTTTGTGTACGCATAATCGAATGCGGTTTTTGCAATGTCGTCTGAAGGCTTTTCAGATTGCCTTCAACGCTTCTTCCGCCTTTCGCATGGCACTTACCTCGTCCGCTTCAGCGATGTAGTTCACACCCAATGCGGAGGCAAGTTTGGACGATTGTTCGCGGAAGAATTCCAGTTGCGCGGCATCGGGTTCGATGAGCAGCATGGCGGCGCAGCGTTCGGCAAGCTGCGTTTGGTGCGCCTTTATCCAGGCGATGTAGTCTTTGCGGTCGGCAATGCGCTGCTCGTCGCTTACCTCCCGCTGCATGGGGGTACAGACGGTGGCGAAGCGGTGGTTTTGGTTTAACAGGGTTCCAAATTCGGCCAGCCAGTCGGCAAAATCGGCGACCTGGGTCAGGTCGGTCAGGTAGATAGTGCCTTCGGGCAGGGCTTTGGCAGGGGTGAAGTAGTGCATTCGGGTTTCCTTTAGGTATTGGGGGCAGTTGCAGTAGGTCGTGCATGAATGCCCGATAGTAGGCGGCGGAATCGGGTTGGGTTGTGCCGGGCATAAATGCCGACCTACACGTCGCCGGTTTGTCCGAAAGGTCGTCTGAAAAGCGGTTTCCTTGTTTTAACTTCGTTGAAGCTTTGCTTTCAGATGACCTTTCTGTTTCGGCGGTTATTTCATTTTGCCTGTACCTTAAAACTTCCATTCTCCACTCACGCCCACGCTTCTGGGGCGTTGGTAGAGGGCGTCTTGGCGGTCGGAGCCGGAGATGAATATGGGGCGGTGGCGGTTGAACACGTTGTCGGCGTAGAGCGAGACGCGGCCTTGTTTGAAGTTGTAGGCGGTGTAGAGATTGACTTGGCTATATGCGCTGATTTTGCCCGATTCGGCATTGTCGGCGGCGGAATAGTAGCCGCTGTAGAAGCGCACGTCGCCGCCTGCTTCCCAGCCGTTCGGGTTCAGGTATTTCACTCCGATGTTGGCGGTGTACTTGGGCGCGCGGCCGAGTTTGTTACCTTCGATACCGCTGTCGGGATAACTTTTGATTTTGGTATGCAGCAGACCTAAGCCTGTGGTGAGTTTCAGGCTGTCGGTTGCCTGCCAGTCGGCACCGAGTTCCGCACCGTAGGTGTGGACTTTTTTGGCGTTGCGAATGACCACTGAGTTGGTGCCGAGATAGAAGGGAAGCTGCATGTCGCGGTAGTGGTTCACGAACAGGTTGCCAGACAGTTGCAGGCGGCGGTTTGCGCTGCGCCAGCGGGTGTACCACTCGTAGTTGTTTACATACTCGGGTTCGTAGGCGTAGGTTACGACGGGGCGTCCGAAGGTGATGCCTGCGCCGCCGGGGTTGTAGCCGCGCGCGGTTTTGATGCCGCTGACCCATTGGTCGGTGGGTTTGAAGGCGATGTCGATCTTGGGTAGGAAGACGGTCTGTCCCTTGTCTAAATCGAGACGCAGTGCGCCGCTGCCGCCGTTTCGTTGGTGCGTTTCTTTTTCCAGCCTGCCTGCGACGGTGATGTCCCATTTTTCGGTGGGGCTGTAAGTGGCTTCGGCAAACAGGGCGCGCACGCTGTTGTGGTCGTCAAAGGTGTTGCGGCCGCCGACGCTGCGGATATCCACCCATTCGTCCTGCTTGCTGTGAAAGTAGTGCAGTCCGGCAAAGCCTTTCAGACGGCCTTTGTTACTGAAATGCAGCACAGGTTCCCATTCCAGCTCGCGGCCTTTGAGTTCAGCCGGCACGCCTTGGGGATTGACGGTCATCGGTAAGTGCAAACGTTCGTTGTGGTAGCTACTGTAAACCAGTTTGTTTTCCAGTTTCAGGTAGTCGTTAAGCTGCCACGATACATCCCAGATGCCCGATGTCGAGCCGGTTACGAACACGGGCTTTTCCTTTAGAAAGCGGCGGCTGGCGGTGTTGCCCATGATTTCGTTCTGCGGCGCGCGGGAGCGGATGTGGTTCAGCGTCAGGCGGCTATAAAAGTCGGGATTATTTTCAGGCGTGAACAAGAGCTTGAAGCGCACGTTGGTGTTTTCCACGCGGCGCGGGTTACCCGTCGGCTCGTAGGATACGAACGGTTCGTAGCTTTCGCGCTGCTGCTGCTCCGCGCTCAAGCGGAAGGCAAGGTTGTTTTTTATTATCGGGCCGGACACCACGCCGGCGATGTTGTGCGTTTTCTGATTGCCTAAACCTAGGCGGACTGCGCCTTCCCATTCGTCGGTCGGATCTTTGGAACGCATCACTACCGCGCCCGCCACCGCATTCTGCCCGCGCACATGGCTTTGCGGCCCGCGCAAGACTTCCACCTGCTGCATGTCCCACAGCGACTGCGTGCCGAAGGCGTATTCGTTGTAAGTGGCGGAGCGGCCGTCTATGGACAGGTTCAGGCGCGGACGCGTGCCTGCGAAAAACGCCACTGCGCCCACTGCTGGGCCCGATCCATCCACGCCGCGCATGGTCGGCAAATCGTTGCCGCTGCCCAAATCGACGGTATTTACGGTCTGTTTGAGCAGGTCAGTGGCGGAAAGATTGTGGCCGCTGCGGTCGATGTCGGGCGTGGTGAAGACGCGGTTAGACGTAGCGGTTTCAAAGCCGCTACGGTTGACGCGTTCGCCAGTTACGACGACTTCTTCCAATTGCACCTGTTCGGTGTCCTGTGCCACATTGGCGGCGTAAATCCATTCGGAAGCGAAAGCGGCGGCAAGCAGCAGGGGCAGGTGGCGGAGGGTGGTTTTCTGCATTTCCTTAGCCCTTTTGGGGTTTACATATTTATATAAAAATTACTATTTTTGTAAATTATAGGAAGAGGGGTAGAGGAATACAAGTACTTATCAAAAGCATGATTTTGCAACGAAATGCGGTTTGTGGACAGCCGAATACCGTAGGAAAATCATGATTTCATAAAATATAGCTAAAATACTTCACTTCATACGGCGTCGGCTCGCCTTGTACTGAAAAAATAATTGTTTCAGCTCTATTGCGTCTGAAAGCCATCAAACAAACAACAAACAACGATGACCGCCCGCAAACAGCAAACCATCATCGCCACCGCTAGCCGCCTGTTCCGCGAATACGGTTTTGCCGCTGTATCCGTGGGCAGAATCTGCGAAGAAGCAGCCGTCAGCCGCGTTACCTTCTACAAACATTATGGTGGCAAAAACTCGCTCTTGCGTGAAATCGTTATCGAACAGAAAGACCGTGTCCGCGCCGAATTCGAAAGCCTGTTGGAACGGCGCTGCGGCCTGCGCGAAGTCGCCGAAACCGTGTTCGCCCTGCAAGGACAATCGTTTGAAGAACTCTATTCCGCTGCCTTCCTGCGCGACATCGGAGAGAACGCCGATTTGGAACTGGAACGATTTTTCAAGGAGCTGAACGAAGAAAAATACGCCTTCATGCGCTATTTCTTCCACACCCTGCAAAGCCGCCGCCTGATTGCCCCCGATTTGCCTGTGGAACTCATCGACCTGTTCATCCGTCAGGCAGACGTATTGATGCGCCATCCGCGACTGACTGCGCTCTATGCCGCGTCGCCGCAAAAGCTGCCGCAGGATGTTTTGGGCTTGTTGTTACACGGTTTGGCCGGTGAACAATCCAAAAGAAAAATTTGATGAGGCCTAATTGCGTCAAACAGGTGTTTAGGTCGGGCGCGATATCCGACTTTTTCTATTTATCCAAACGATTTTTCAGCTCTTTTCCGTTTTCCGAATAATCTGTTTATACACTTCAGTACTCACCTTAGCTGTGCGTTGTTGGGTTCTGAAATCCACATAGATTATGCCGAAGCGGCTGCCGTAGCCGGAGAACCATTCGATGTTGTCGTGGCTGGACCAAACATGGTAGCCCGCAACGTTCGCGCCTTGTGCCATCGCTTCTTTCATGGCGGCGATGTGGCAGGCAAGATAGTGGCAGCGTTTTTCGTCGTTCACTTGCCCGTCTTTCATCTCGTCATCGCCGGGGAAGCCCGCGCCGTTTTCGGTAATGATGACGGTGGGGCTGCCCCATTCGTCGCGAATGCGCAGCAGCAGTTCTTTGAACAGGTCGGGGCGGACAGCGCCGTTAAAGGCAACTTCGCTGTCGCCATCGCTCAACTGCATTTCGGGGGCGTAGTCGGTTTTTGCGTTTTTCTGCGCGCGGATGTAGAGCGGAGTGTAGTAGTTAATGCCGAGGAATTCGAGTTTCGCCGCACCAATTTTGGCGGCATCTTCGGGCTGCACGCCCGTATCCAGTGCGTATTTATCCGCCAGGGTGAGAATATCTGCAGGGTAGCTGCCTTTGAACATGGCGTCCAGAAACCAGCGGTTGACTACACCGTCGGCGTAGGCGGTGTTCTTCTTGTCAGCGTCTGTGGTCGCGTCTTTGGGGTTCAGCACGGGGAAGTAGAGAAATGCTAGCCCCAAGCGACCTTTATAAACTTTGTTTTTAAAGACTTCTTTAGCGACGACACTCGCCAGCAGGATGTGGTTGTAGGTTTTCAGCGCATCCGCCAGATTTGCAAAGGTAGGCAGGATGGCAGGCGCGGTGGATGCTGAGCCTGCTTCGCGCTGTTTTGCCAGTACACCCTGCCCGAACTCGACGCTCGGCTCGTTAATCAGCACGAAATCTTCGGCGACGTCGTGAAAATGCTCGAACACCACTTCGGCGTAGTGCTTGAACCAGTCCACCGACTGGCGGTTTTTCCAGCCGCCCTGCATGAACAGCGATTTGGGCATATCCCAGTGGTACAGGGAAATCAGCGGGCGAATGCCTGCCGCTCTTAAGTCTTCGATAAAGCGGCGGTAGTGTGCAATGCCTGCCTGATTTACTTGCCCCGTGCCATCGGGGATGATGCGCGTCCAGCCTAGCGAAAAGCGGTAGCTGTTCAATCCCATCCTTTTGAAGATTTCAATGTCTCGCAGGTATTGGGTGCGGTCATAGAAGTGGATGACATCGCGCCCGCTGTCGCCGTTTGCGCCGAGTTTTAGCTCGTCGAGATAGTAATCCCACACGGTTTCGCTACGTCCGTCAGCCTGGGTGTAGCCTTCTACTTGGTAGGCGGCGGATGCCGCACCCCAGAGGAAATTTTTCGGCACAGGCAGTTTGCGAGCTTCATCAATGGCGGATTGCAGTTTGTCACCAAATACAAGAAGCGACTTTTTGTCGGGTGTCGTTGCTTATTTTTGTGTGGTAGCGGTGCATCCGGCAACTGGCAGTACGGCTGTTGCACCCAATGCATCGGCGGCGGTAAGAATATGGCGACGGGACAGTTTGAAGGTTTTGGAGGCGTTCATAAAAAACTCCTGAGAGTGAAAAAGGCGACCTTACTTTTTTAGGCTTCTGAAAACAGGGGCGGCGATGGCTAGGCTGCTTTTACGTTTTCAGGCAGACTAAGCCTAGCTTACCTATTTCAACTCCTGGCCGTCCAGCACCCGCTGGGCGTTGGTAGCCTGTTCGGGATTGACGCTTTTCACCGCATTGATGATGTGTTGCAGGTCGGTTTTCTGGATGCCGATGTGGTTGCTGTTGCGCAGATGCGAGATAAATTGCGCTTCCACACCATTGCTCAGCGAGGCGATGGTGGCGACAACGATGGATTTCGCGGTCGGTGTAGGAAAGAACGCTGCGCCTGAAGAGGTTAGCTTTCAGTGCGTAGTCGATACCTTCGTTGTTCATCATGATGCTGCCGGCTGCAGCGCGAATGCACAGATGCCTATTGTTACCCGTCTTCAGCGCATCGCGCTGATGCGCTCGCGCCTTGGATGCATCATGACGACTTCCATCAATCTCACTCGGCTATCGGTTACTTGCCTCTCGCTACGCGGCTCGGCTTTGCAGAGAACAACGTGTTGAAAAACTGCAGCTAGGGGTTATGAGCGGGGTTCATCAATGGCGGCAAGGTTGGCGTCGCTTGGCAAGCATCGCTGTTTATGCTTTGCGCGTGACGTCCAATGCCAATGCCGTGCGCACTTCGGCTTTTTCCATCTCGTTCAACTGTGCAAAGCCGGCGATAACGCTGGCGGCGCTGTCGTTCGTCTGAGTCGCGCTGAAGAGCGAGCGCACATAGTCATCCGCCGGATGGTTCTGGATGTCCTGCGGTGTTGCGACTTGCACCAGCCGCCCCTGGTGCATCACGCCGATGCGGCAGGCGAGTTTCAGCGCTTCCGCCATGTCGTGGGTGACGAAGACGATGGTGGTGCCGAGTTTTTTATGGATCAGCGACACGGTTTCTTGCAGGGATGCGCGGGCGAGCGGGTCGAGAGCGGAAAAGGGTTCGTCCATCAGCAGGATGTCGGGTTTGGCGGCAATGGCGCGCAGGATGCCGACGCGCTGTTGCTCGCCGCCGGAGAGTTCGTGCGGATAGCGGTTTTGGTATTGCGCAGGCGACAGGCCAACGAGTTCGAGCAGTTCGCTGGCGCGCGCTTTGCGTTGCGCCTTGTCCCAGCCGAGGATGTCGGGCATCAGTTCAATGTTCTGCGCAACGGTCATGGTGGGGAAGAGGGCGATTTGTTGCAGCACGTAGCCGATGCGGTGGCGCAGCGGGCGAATGTCGTAGTCTTTGATGCGCCGGCCGTTGAAGTACACGTCGCCGTCGGTCGGCTCGGTAAGCGCATTAATCATGCGCAAGGTGGTGGATTTGCCGCTGCCGGAGCCGCCCACCAGCACGAAGAATTCGCCTTGGTAGATGGTGAGGTTCAGTTCGCTCACGGCGGCGTGGCTGTCGTAGTGTTTGCTGACGTTTTTGAATTCGATCAGCGGGATGCGTTCAGGCTGCATAAATATCCCTCACAACTTCGGCAAAACGGCGTGGTGCGCGGCCCAATAGTTGCGGCAGGTCGTCTGAAACAGTGGCGAGTTCGCCGCCTGCGATCGCGGTGTAGGTGGATACCCACGCTTCGATTTGCCAGGCGGGCGTGTCGGGGTAGTCGCGTTCGCGGCTGGCATAGGCTTCATCAAGGGTTTGGTTGTGGTAGCGGTGCGGTTTGCCGGTGATGTCGGTCAGAACGGCGGCGATGTCGGCGAAAGTCAGCGCTTCGCTGCCGGTGAGGGTGTAGCTGCGGTTGTGGTGGCGGTCGTCGCCGGAGGCGATGGCGGCAAGGATGTTGGCCGCCGCTTGTGCTACGTCCTGCTGCGAGACGCAGGCAACGCGGCCATCGCCCGCAGGGCCGGCAATGATGCCGTCGGTGTTGGCAATCGTCGCCATCATTTCGCTGTAAAAGTTGTCGCGCAGGAAGGTGTAGCGCATGGCAGTTTGCTGGATGGCGGCTTCGGTCGCAGCGTGGGTGCGCGCCAGGGTGAAGGTGCTGCTGGCGCTGGCACCAGCGAATGACAGATACACCAGATGCTGCACGCCTGCCGCAGCTGCCGCGCGCACCAAGGTCAGGTGTTCCTGCTCACGCGTTGGGCTTTCGGCAGCGGACACCATAAAGAGCACATCCACGCCGCTTAACGCCTGCCGGGCCAGCTCGAAATCGCCGTAGGCAAAGGGGCGCGCTTCGCAAGCGGGCAGTTCGGGCGCTTTGGCGGGGGTGCGCAGCGGCAGAATCAGCGGCAAACCGCGTGCGCTGAGGTGGCGGGCGATCATGCCGCCGATGTGGCCGCTGGCGCCGGTGATGGCGAGGTTCATGTTGTGTCTCCTTGGGTTGGGTGGAGGGGGAAATGGTGCCATTTGCCACCCTATTGCTCAATGTTTTTTTGGAATAAGCCACGCCGTCTGGAAGATAACCTTCAGACAGCATTTTTTACTTCAGCAGTTCGCTAACGGTCGTCAGGGTATAGCCTTGGGCACGCAGACCGTCGATGATAAGCGGTAGTGCTTCGCGTTCGGCGCGGCAGGCATCAAGGCAAAACGGGTGCAGCAGGATGATGGCGCCGTTATGCGCTTGGGCGAGGGCAGCGGCGGTAATGGCTTCGGCGGTGGGCGGCTGGTGGCGGGTGGGCTCGCTGTCCCACATCACGGTGGTGATGTTGTGGCGGGCGAGATACCACGGCAGACCAAGCAGTTTTTTGCCGTAGGGCGGGCGGAAGTGGATGGGGCCGTGATAGCCGGCGGCGCGGATCAGGGCGTTGGTGTCTTCGATTTCGCGCGCGATAAACGCTGGTGAACGCAGCAAAAAGCGCCGGTGGCTGTAGGAGTGGTTGCCCAGTTCGTGTCCGGCGGCGGCGATGCGCTGCGCCGCCTGCGGGTGGCGCGCCATGTTTTCGCCGATCATGAAGAAGGTTGCCTTCACGTTTTTTTCGGCCAGCACCGCCAGCACGGCATCGCTGGTGCGCTCGCTTGGCGCGTCATCGAAGGTGAAGGCGATGCGTTTGTGGTCGTTCGTGCCGTGGCAGACAAGGTTGCCGATGAGCTGGTAGCAGCAGGCATTCATCAACAGGTATAGGCCAACAGATGCGGCTATTGCCAGTGCGAGACCGATCAGCAGTTTTTTTGGTTTCATCGGCTATTGCCCAAACAGTTATGGATGAAAGTCCACAAGATTGTCCCATCCGGCAGGATTGCGCAGTAGCAGAATCAGCGGCAGACCGCGTGCGCTGAGGTGTGGAGCAACTATGCCGCCGCTGTGACCGCTGGCGCCGGTGATGGTTAAGGTCACGGGGCTACTCCTTTGATTCCAATTAATCGGCCAAGCCCAGCAGCCGTCTGGCGTAAAACACCTGCCCCGAGTGCATGACCGCATCATCGATGATAGAAACCAAACGCACACCGCGTGTAACGGGCGGTGTCCAGTTTTCGTCCACGATATCGTCAAGGTCGGCTTCGCGCAGCTTGGCGATATAGGCCGCCGCTGCATCGGTCGCAGCTTTCAGGTAGCCCAGCACGGTTTCGGTGCTGTCGGTTTGAATGCGCTGCGCCTGTTTCAGTGTGTGCCGCCAGTCCTGCTCGTCGTCGGTAACGGTAAAGGGGAAGCGGTTTTTCCACGCTTGGCTGTACCACAACGGGGTTGCACCGTTTAATGCGGCAATCTGAAAATCCAGCTCGCGGGCGGTGTGCCATGCCAGCCAAGTCATCGATTTGATTTGCGACGCACTGCTGGCGACAGGAAAAGCGTTCGCCTGCTCCACGCTCACGCCTTCAAAGGCACGCACAAATCGTTCATAAGCGCGGTTTGCCGTATCAATCAATAAATCGGCATAAGTCGTCATGTTTATCTCCTTAAACGAAGTCGGTTACATGAACGTACAGTCATTTTTCGCAGCAAGTCTAGGTTGGTTTGAGAGCCAATAAAGTCGCTAAATGTTTAGAAATGCTGGATCAACTCAACCCACTTGCTTATCTGAAGATGGTTAACGTTTTGTATTTTCAGGTCTCCTGAAAGAACGTTTGAAAAAAGATTTTCAATTCAAGTGCAAGCTGCTTTTCGCTTCATTCATTCACCACCACGACTTTGCCGAAGCTGTCTGCGCTTTGCAAAAAGCGGTGCGCGTCGGGCACTTGTTCGAGGGTGTAGCGGCGTTCGATGGGAACGGGCACGTTGTGTGCGTCAATGTCGCGGAACAGGGCAGCCATCCGCTCGCCCGACACCAGGGCGGAATGGAAGGTGGTGAGGTAGCTGTTGTGCTTGAGTTCGACGATGGGGTCGAAGTCGTTGAGGTACCACTGGTTGCCGAGTTGCCCCGTTTGGCAGACGATGCCGCCTTCATTGATATGCGCCAGGCTGTCGCGCAGGGTGGCGGGGCCGACCAGTTCAAGGATTTTGTCGTAGCGCTCATCGGTTTGCAGCACGCCGTTGCTATCAGCGATGACGACGTCGAAGCCCACCGCCCGCAGGCGCTCGGCCTTTTCTAATTTGCGGCAGGCTCCGTGCAGGGTGATGTGCGGCAGGCGCGCTTTCAGCAGCAGGGCAAAGGCAACGCCAACACCGCTGGCCGCCGCCCGCACCAGCACGCGGTCATGCGGCGCGATGCGCAGTTGTTGCAACGAGCCAAAGGCGGTGTAGTAGGTTTCGGGAATGGCGGCGAGAGTCGCCCAGTCGCGGTTGCTGTCGATGGGGTAAATCTGCGCGTTCGGCAGCAGGACGTATTCGGCGTAGCTGCCGTCGAACGCCCGTCCCATCTCGCCCATGATGGAGACAACTTTCTGCCCCGCTTGCAGGGCGGGCGTGCTGCTTTCCGCAACTTCGCCAACGCACTCGATGCCGAGGATGCGCGGGAACTGCACGCTGGGGCTTTTCCCTTCGCGGGTGAAGATTTCGGAATGGTTGATGCCGAAGCCTTTGACTTTGACCAGCGACCAGCCTTCTTTGACCTGCGGCGTTGGCACGTCTTGGTAAATCAGCTTGTCCGGGCCGCCGGGTTCGTGGATAACGATGGCTTTCATGCTATTTCCCCTGTGTTAACCAGCCTTTCTGCTGCAAATATTCTTTGGCGACCGCCGCCGCGCTTTCGCCCTGCGCTTTGACGCGGTAGTTCAGCCCGCTCATCTCTTCTGCGCTGATCTGCCCAGCCAGCACGTTCAGCGCCTGCACGATGCCGGGGTGCGCTTCGGCGAAGGCTGCCTTCATCAGCGGCGCGCCCTGGTAGTGGGGGAAGAGGGCGATGTCGTCCTGCAACACGGTGAGGTGGTATTGGCGCAGCTCGCTGTCGGTGGAAAAGGCTTCGAGCAGGTCGATGTGGCCACTGTCCAGCGCGGTGTAGCGCAGCGCCGGTTCAAGGCTGACGACGTGGGCAAAACGGATGCCATGCCGCTGCAAGCCGAGGTAGCCGTCCTGCCGGTTCATGAATTCCAGGGTAAAGCCAGCGCGGATGCTGTTTTGCACGCGCGCCAGGTCGGAGATGCGCTGCAAGCGGTGCGCGGCGGCGTAGGTTTGCGGCACGGCGAGGGCGTAGGTGTTTTCGTAGGCCATCGGCGGCAGCAGGCGCAGGCCGAATTGTTCATTGAGCAGGCGCGCGCCCAGTTGATAGGTCTCGTCCTGGCTTAATGCGCGGTTGTTTTCGCTGGGCGGCACCTGCACCAGCGTTTCCAGCACCGTGCCGGTAAATTCGGGGTAAATATCGATGTCACCGCTTTTCAGGGCGTTGAAGAGGAAGGCCGTCTTGCCAAAGTTGGGCTTGACCTCGACGCGCAGCTGCGGATCGTGCTGCTCAATCAAGAGCTTGTACATATGAATCAGCAGCTCAGGCTCGCTGCCCATCTTGCCCGCGACCACTACTGTCTGCCGCGTTGGCGTGGCGGCAAATTGCGCCAGCCCGACCGCGCCCAGCCCCAAAAGCAGCACGCCCAGCAGAACCGCCTTGTGGCGGGAGGCTTGCAGCCAGGCGAAGAACGCGCTCATCAGCACCGCCAGCACGGCGGCCAGCGCCGCACCGGTAAAGGTCAGCACCATGTCGTTGCGGTCGATGCCGAGCAGAATCAGGTTGCCCAGACCGCCTGCGCCAATCAGCGCTGCCAGCGTTGCCGTACCGATGACCAGCACGGCAGCGGTGCGGATGCCGGAAATAATCGCCGGCAACGCCATCGGTAGCTCAATCCGCGCCAGCGCCTGTGCGCGTGACAGGCCGAAGGCGGTGTGCGCTTCCTTGATGGCGGGGTCAATCTGGCGCAGACCGAGCAAGGTGTTCTGAAAAATCGGCAACAGGGCATAGAGCGTGAGCGCAATCAAGACTGGCGGCGAGCCGATGCCAACCAGCGGAATCAACAACCCCAGCAAGGCCAGCGACGGAATCGTCTGCAACACGCCGGTGCCCTGCAACACCAGCTCGGCCGGGCGGCGCTTCTCGGCCAGCCACACGGCAAGCGGCACGGCAATGACAATCGCCGCCGCCAGCGACAGCGCCGACAGCCACAGGTGCTCCAGCACCGCCCGCCACAAATGCGCAAAAGAAAGAGAGTCCATCGGCCTGCCCCTTATGATGAATGGCTGCTTGCAAATATATGCTTGATAAAACGGGGTTATGCCAAGCCTATCTTGCAGGTTACTTTATTTCCCGCCCGCCAAAAACGGCTCAACTACGCCCATATCGCCGGGAAATTTGCGATGAAGACCGGATGCGGGGCGTTGGGGATGACAGACAGGTCGGCGTGTGGGGTCATACGGTAAGCGGCGATGACGGTATCCAGTGGAGCATTCGCGTCGTCTTCTCCGACGATAAATAGTACGGGAACATTAATTCTGCCGAAAGTTTCTGCACCTACTTGGGTGTTGTCGTAGCTTCTTTGCGCGTTATCAAACCAGGCGGCGGTTTGCTGCGGTATGGGGCGGATGGTTTGCTGGTCTTGCCAATAGGCAGGATCGGCTTTTTCGATGTCGGCAAACGTGGCGCGTTTGCCGCCGCCGCCCTGAATGAAGCCCGCTTTCCATTCGCCTGCACCAATGGCGACAATTTTGGCCGCCCGATCCGGATAGGCGGCAGCGAAGGCTAGCGCAGTGTAGCCACCATCACTAAATCCGAGTAAATCAGCCTTGCCGTCAATCTGCGCTGTTTTCAATACGGCAAGCACGTCGGCAGCTTTTTGCGCGTAGGTTGGAGTGGCAGTGCCCACTTCAGATTTACCGTGCCCGCGTGTGCTGATAGCGATGACTTCATGGGTTTGGCTTAAGTGGTCAATAAATTCGCCCATCTCGGCAGTGGAACCAACCAGCCCGCCATGCAGAACGACCACAGGTGCGCCCGTGCCGTAACGTTCAAAATAAATTTTCGCGCCGTCGCTGGCGGTGGCGTAAGCACCTGTTTTTTCATTGTTGCCGTAGGGTGTGAGGCTGTGATAGGCAGTTTCGCTCTGACCAAAATAGCGCAGCGGCTCGCCTGCTGTCGCACAGGTGGCAGCAACGGTAAACACAAGGGTGAGCGTGAGGGTTTTCAGGTTCTTCATGGTTTTTTACCTCGATTACATTTCATGTCTGGGATTACGCAACAGCGAATTTGTGTGCGGTAGTGATGATTTTTGCGGTGTGTACAGCCGTTTGCAGGTAAACGCGGATAAATCGTCAGCAAAGACGTGCTATTCCTGCTTGCTCAGGCTTTGGAGGGATATTTAGTGATATGAGACATACCTCTAGGTCAGTGAATGATTGAATTGAAAAGTCATCGTACCTTGCAGTGAGGCGCTTGATAATCCCCGCTAACAGGAAAACGGTTGTATAGACGGGCCACCTAGGTAACAGAGTGCGAAGACATAGGTAACAGTCCGGGGATAGTCTATCAGGCGTTTCTCAAATCAAACTCCTCCACAAATTGATGACAAAAATACAGGGCAAAAACACCATCCTCTCCAACGACCGGACGCAGGGCTACCGGCTGGCCTACCAATGCCTTGCTGGTGGGCAATTCCTTCCCCTGAAAGCTCACCCAGCCGCCCTGTTGCACCTTGCGCACAAAGTCATCGCCCGGATACTCCACCGGCGGCAATTGCACCGGCAGGCTACGTGTGCTGGGCTGGTAGCGCTCCGACGGGGTCGCCATACCCAGCGCCTGATGCGGGCATTCGTGGTTGTAGATGTGCCGCCAGAAGTCAAAACGTCCCTGCACGTCAAGTAAATCAATAAAGTCATAGCGATCAATCACTTCCGCCTTGAGTGTGCGGTGGAAACGCTCGTCCTTGCCGTTCGTCTGCGGATGGTGAGGGCGGCTGTGGCTAACGTGAATGCCCAGGCGGATGAGCCACACGCCAAGCCTGGTCAGCGGGCCTTGCCCACCGTTGCCCCAGGGCGCGCCGTTATCAGTGTTAATGCACTTCGGCAGGCCATAGCGCTCGAATACCCGTAAGAGCGCCGCCTGCACG
>ERZ773043.37-NODE-37-length-63177-cov-6.564922_pt1 | contig 63177 bp, 53 predicted proteins | sample MGYA00580636_ERZ773043 | MGnify/ENA primary metagenome ERZ773043 (study PRJEB29015, sample SAMEA2737992) | human oral metagenome | biome: human oral; feature: human-associated habitat; material: dental | place: China | collected 2065 ...
AAATATCCGTGCCGTTCACGCCCCAGTCGCCGATGCCGAGGATTTCTTCCGCGTCCGATACCACCAGCAAATCGACATCATCCGCGCCGAGGCCCAGCGTCGCAAACGAAGCGCGGATATTCTCCGGATGGTTCACATCGAGATACACAGCGCGCGAGCGGCGGTAATCGCGACTCCACTGCTTGATCGCCTCGCCGACGGTCGGGTCATAAACAATCGGCAGCATTTCCGCGAGATGATCGGTCAAGAGCTTGTAGTAGAGCACCTCGTTGCGGTTGTGCAGCTGGTCGAGAAAAATGTATTTCTCCATGTCCTTCTCGTAGGACGCGAACTGGCGATAGGCGCGCGCCGCCTGCTGGTCGAGGGTTTCCACGGCGACGGGCAGTCGGCCGGTGAGGCCATATTTTGCACGTTCATCTGCCGTGAACGCGGTGCCTTTGTTGGTCAGCGGGTTTTGCATGACATCGGGGGTATTACTCATCGTTGTCTCCTATGGGGATATTGAAGGGAAAGGGTTTAAAGGGGCAGCCATGCCAGCAGCCAATCCACCAGCGGCACTACCACCACAAAGAGCAGCGTGCTGGTGGTCACAACATTGGTGGCGAAGCGCACGTCGCCCCTGGCCTCGTTCGCCAGAATCGGCAGGACAGCCAACGCGGATACGGACGACTGCACAATCAAAGTCTTGGCCTCCGCCGCAGGCAGCGCCAGCCAACTTTTGCCAAGATAAATCAGGACGAACATCAACAGCGGCGCAAAGACAAATTTACCCAGTAGCGCGGCGATGGTATCGCGGTCGAAGCGGATGCTTGCCAGCCCCGCATCGCACAAGGTAATTCCGATATAGAGAAGCGAAAGCGGCGTTACCGTCGCGCCGATATAGCCGAGCGCGGCATGGGCGAATGACGGCACCGGAATATCGGCCAGCAGGAAGACCATCGCCAGCAAAAAGCCCAAGAGCGGCGCGGGCAACAGTTTTTTCCAGTCAAATTTTTTCTGCGGTGCGGCGGATTGTCCGGGCAGCGGGTCGCGGGCAATCAGAAAGACCCCGAACGCCCAGGTCGAGACCGTATTCAACACGTAATAGACCAGAAAATACGGCATGGCCGCATCGCCGAACAGCGCCACATTGAGCGGCAGGCCGATAAAAATCGTATTGGCATTAACGATGGTGTTAATAAATACCCCACGCCGCCCCGGACGCACCTTCAATACCTTCACCATCAGCCAGGCCATCGGATAACCCAACAAAAGCGATACCACACCATATATCAGTCCGTCCGATAATGCGGCGAGCTGGTCGCGGTGAAGATACGTCAGCACCGACACGAAAATCGATGCCGGTAGCGCAATATTCATAATCAGCCGCGAGATGTTGGCAGCGAACGTATCGGCAAACCAGCCGCGCTGTCGCAACACGAAACCCAGCGCAATCAGCAACACGACGGACAGGACACTTTCCACAGCAGTGAGGAAGATCATGGGTAGCGCCTCGGCCATAACCGGCGGAAGAAGAAAGGAAAATCACAATACAGGCGGTAACAGGACAGCCCGCGTCGTCGCATTGTACGTCCACTATCCAAACTATGAAGATGATTTACCGCATCGAAAACTTCTTAACCACTCCGTCAAAAGGTCGGGCATTCAGCCTACAAGAGCCAAAAGAAACAGAGAAATGAACCTAAATCATAGCGACATTGCTAAACGCATCGGCAGCGCCATTGTCAAATGCCGCCAGCAAAGTAGGCCTATGCAGGAACAGGTGGCGATGCTCTACATCGGCAAAGCACGAAGCCGCTTTGCGCATGAAATACGGCCTGTTTACGCTCAACGTCGTACGCCTGCTCGAACAGGCAGTCAGGGGGGAATGCCCTATAAGCAGCGTCGAATCATAACCATTCCAGGAATTAAGCTGAGAAGACGGCGCATCGAAAACAGTACAGATAGTTCGGCAAAACGAGCCAACGCGGTATCAATCCTATTTGGAACGACTATACAATCCGCCATTCATCCATAATTTATCCTCCCCCATGTCGCAACACGCCTTCATGATGCAGCGCATCGTTAGATTATGGCTGCCGCTTGCCGTCGCCTTGCTCGGCATCGCCTGGTTCTCGCAATGGCGTTATGACCCCAACAAAGAAGCGAAAGCGGGACTGGAACGCCTCAACCGCTGGCGGATGCAGGCAGGAGTGCAGGAATTGCGCCCCAACCCTGCGCTGGCCAAAGCGGCGCAGAATCACGCCGCCTACCTCGGCAAGGACGCACACGGCCACAGCGAAAACAACCGCCGCAACCCGTACTACACCGGCGCTGACCCGCAGACGCGCGCCACCGCCGCCGGTTACCCCGCTCCGGTGGTAGAAAACCTCACTGCCGGCAACTTTGCGCGCAGCGGCATCCGCAGCACCGACGGCCTGATGACCGCCCTTTATCACCGCCTCACCCTGCTCAACCCCGACCATGACGAAGCGGGCGCCGCCTGGGTGCGCGGCCGCCATGCTGCCTTCGTCATCGTGCAGGGCAGCCGCCGCGAACGCGAGCTGTGCGCGCAGGCGGGCAATCAAGCGAGCAAGCGCTACGTCCTCACCATGGAATGCAACGGCCAGGCGGTAAAAATTCCGTTGGATGCCGTGCCACACCGCTACATCGGCGCAGTCAAATACCCCGCCGGCGGCAACATCGAGCCTGCCTACGACGGCAAGGAAATCCCCAACCCCATGCCCGGCAAGAAAGCCGTCGGCAACCCGGTCAGCATCGCCTTTTACGGCACGACGGCTCCCGTGGAAATGCGCGCCTTCACCCTGCGTTCCAACAAAGGCGAAATCCGCAACCCGACCATCCTCACCGCCACCAATGACCGAAACCGCCTTATGCAGGCAAACGAATTTGCTTTGTTCGCCCCTGCCCCGCTTGATTACGACACCGAATACACCGCTGAATTTCGCTACACCCAGGGTGGCAAGGAACAAACGGAACGCTGGACCTTCCGCACCCGCAAGCGCAGAACCTTTGAGTGGTAATAGGGCGTCGAGATAGGCTGTCAATTTATAGCGCAGCGATAAATGGAGCCGGGTCGTAAGGTGGGCCTTGGCTACCGCCTAAATCATATAAATGGGGAGCTAAAGCCCGCCCGACATTGCTGAGACAGCGGCGCACCGCAGACAGTATGTGGAATACGGCACGGGTGTCCCATCAAAATCGCCACACGGTTTTATGGGTGCCCATTCAGGCGCGCCAACACACTCAGATTATTTTCTGGATGTGTACCAAACCGCAAGGAGACCCTCATGAACGTCAACGACACCGTTTTTCGTCAACTGGTCACAGCCGCCACCCGGGCACCGTCCGGACACAACAGCCAGCCCTGGCGTTTCTATGCCACCGCCGATGGCATCACCATCCTGCCCGACCCGGCGCGGATACTGCCCGCCGTTGATGGCGACCAGCGCGAACTCCTCATCAGCCTCGGCTGCGCGCTGGAAAACCTCTGCCTGCACGCCACCACCCTGCACTACGCCAGCACCGCGACCATCGGCGCCGACGGCCACATTGACGTACATCTGCGTGCGGATGATGCCCTGCCCTCTGATCCGCTCGCTGCCAGCATCACGCGTCGCCAGACTAACCGCGCGACCTGCGACGGGCGGATGGTGCCGGATAATGTTCTGCAAATCCTGCTGGCGGAAGCAACCGCTAACATCGACATCCATGCCTTCGCCCGCGACACGCCGGCCTTCACGCAACTGGGCGACGCCATCCGCCGGGGTAACGACGTACAGATGGACGACCCCGCCTTCAAAAACGAACTGCTGAGCTGGATACGCTACAACCGGAAACATAGCGAGGCGCACAACGACGGCATCAGCAACGCCGTGCTAGGCGCACCCAACCTGCCACGCTGGCTGGCGAAAATCATCGTCAAAAGCATGATGAATGGCAAAAACCAGAACAAAACCGACGCCAAACATCTCGCCGCCGCCTCGCACCTGCTCCTTATCAGCAGCGACAGTGACGACAACGCCGCACGCATCGCTACCGGCCGCGTTCTGCAACGCCTGCTGCTGCGTCTGAGCGCTGCGAACCTCGCCTGCGCCTTCCTCAACCAGCCCTGCGAAGTAGCGGCTATCCGCGCCGAACTGCGCGAAACGCTGCCCATCAGCCACGCCTATCCGCAAATCCTGCTACGCATCGGCTATGCCACTGAACAACCCTACTCGCTCCGCCGCCCCATTGACGAAGTGATTGTGTCCGAGGCTTGAGCCAACCTACCACCGGGAAAAACCACCACTTCCGTCAGACAAAAATACCTGCTTATCATGAACCGCAGCCGCGTAAAATAAACGAATCTTCCCGTGCAGTTTTCACCACCTAACCATCACCGACATCCTATTAATCACCGACAGAAGGCACCCCGTGGCACAAATCCTCACCCCTCTGAAAAAAAGCAAAATGACCGTCGGCGAATGGCGCTTTGCTAGCCTGCTGCGCGACTACCTCGATGATGGTTACCTTGTTTGGTATAACGTCCCCAGCAATGGCGAACATCGCCGCTACCCGGATTTCCTCATTTTTCACCCCAGTCACGGCTTGTGGTGTTTGGAAATCAAGGACTGGCATATGGGCAACATCAAAACCATAAACAAAAATAGCGTAATCCTGGAAATCGGCGATGACCAACTCGCCACAACCGCCAACCCCATTGAGCAGGCACGTGACTGCTGTTTCCCCGTCATTGATCACATGAAAAAAGACAGCCTGCTGTGCCAAGCAGACGGCAAATATCAAGGCAAGCTGCGCTTCCCCTGGGGTTTCGGTGCGGTGATGTGCAACTGGCAGCGCAGTCGCATCAGCGAAGCCGCGCGGAAACTTTTGGGAGACTGCTTCCCGCCGCACCTCACCTGGTACAAAGAAGACATCCTCGAAGGCGTCCTCAGCCGACACGAATTTCTTGCCAAACTGCACGGCATGCTGCCATACAAATTCCCGGTAAAACTCAGTGACGAACAATGCCGCCGCGTGCGTGCGCACATCTACCCCGAATACATCGCCAACGCCCAGGAAGAACTCTTCAAAGCCGACCCCGACCGCGTCGAAACCATCAAAATCATGGATAAAGCCCAGGAACGCCTTGCGCGCGAACTCGGCGACGGCCACCGCGTCATCCACGGTGTCGCTGGCTCGGGTAAGACCATCATCCTGCAACACCGGGTACGTCAGCTCGCTAAAGCACACCCCCAAAAACCCATTCTTGTTGTCTGCTACAACATCCTGCTGGCCAGCCTGCTTAAAGCCCGTTTGGGCGATGTGGCAAATATCGAAGTCTGCCATTTCCATGACTGGTGCGCACAGATGAAAACGCAGTACGACATCAAAATCCCGCGCAGCAGCAACTACGCCGATAAACTGGCTGAAACCATCTGTGCTGCTGTGATTGACGGCAAAATCCCGGGAGGGCAATACCATGCCGTGCTGATTGACGAAGGGCACGACTTCGCCGAAGAGTGGCTGCGCGCGCTCGCCAAGATGCCGGAAGGCGCAGATGCCAAAGAACAACGACTACTGCTGCTCTACGACGACGCGCAAACCCTCTATGCTGATCGCCACAGCATCGACTTCTCGCTCACTTCCGTCGGCATCCAGGCACAAGGACGCACCCGCATCCTGCGTGTGAACTACCGCAACAGTGAAGAAATCTGCCACTACGCCAATAACTTTAAACACCGCTTCATGACCGATACCCCCATCAGCAGCGAAGAAACTGGCGAAGAAGATGAGGAAAACGAAAACACCGCAGAAAATGAAGCGCAGCCCATTCCCATCATTGCCGTCGAAAGTGGCGGCGGCAATAGCGGCATCGCGCCTGAATACCGGCAAACCGCCAACCGCAGCGAAGAAATCCGCACCATCACCGACGCCATCCGCGCCTGGCACGCAGCGGGCACGCCCTACGGCGACATTGCCGTCCTCTATTACAAAAAAGACCAGTGCAGAGAACTTGGTACGGCGCTACAACAGGCAGGCATCCCGCTGCAAAATCCCATTAGCAGCGACGAACGCAAACATTACCGCCCTGACCCAGACAAAATTCTGGTCTGTACCATTCACAGTAGCAAAGGCGGCGAATTCCCATGCGTCATCATCAGCGGCGTGGACACCCTGCATGACGATAGCGAAGAACAGCGCCAGAAAAACGCCCGCCTGCTCTACGTTGGCATGACCCGCGCGCAAAACCACCTGCTGCTGACCGCCGCTGGCGAGAACACCTACACCCGCTTACTAGAACAACGATAAATCATCTGCGCCAAAACCATGCACACCCGCATGGTTTCATCCCGATGCCCGAAAGAAACGCTATCGTCTCCTGCGAAATTACATGACCACTTACAACCACGGCGCCCACGCTCTGCCCGATTGTTAAGGCTGCGACACCGCCCTGCTTGGTGACACTACCGCCTGAGCGCATACCAATACGACAAAGACGGGAGCGAGCCGTTAAGCGACAGGGAACTGTCCTACATCGTAGCCAACCGCAAAGGCCGCCTGTTCTACCGCGCCTGGGGCGAAACCTGGCCGATACCGCTAAAACCCTGGCTACGCGGGGCGATAAAAAATGTGCAGAGAGAAATGGCGCACAAGCCGGGGCTGCCCAACCGCTTCGATGCCGGCCGCCGCCTGCGCGAATTGCCGCAGCTACCGCTGTAAAATTAAGCCGAAAGAAAGACGGTACGTCGAAGACAATACAGGTAATACGAATGAAAAATGCCGTGATCTACATACATGGCCAAGGCGGAAATGCAGAGGAAGCCAACCGCTATAAAAAATTCTTGGGCGATGAATATGACGTTATCGGATTCGATTACAAATCGAAATTTCCTTGGGAAGCCAAGAAGGAATTTCCAAAATTCCTTGATTCCATCACCCATCGATATAGTGACATTTTCTTAATCGCAAATAGTATCGGCGCCTATTATTCCATGCTGTCATTGGCGGATAGTCCTATTAAAAAAGCGATGTTCATCTCTCCTATCGTTGACATGGAGAAATTGATTTTGAACATGATGGCCCAGTCAAACGTAACAGAAGAAGATCTGCATAAAGAAAAAGTGATCGAAACATCCTTTGGAGAATCTTTATCCTGGGAATATCTTTCTTATGTGAGAAATCATCCAATAACTTGGCATATACCGACCCATATTCTTTACGCAGAGAACGACACGATGACTTCATTGGAAACCATAACGGATTTTGCCAATAAAACTGGGGCAAGTTTGACCGTGATGAAGAATGGCGAGCATTGGTTTCATACAGAGGCGCAAATGATTTTCCTGGATAATTGGTTTAAGGAATTTATATAACCCACCCCGGCAGGGAGCACGCAAACGTAGATTGGTCTGCCAAACCCAATACTTTCTGGACGGTACGGTTTTGTTGGGTCTCAACCCAAACTACACACTGAAAACCTGAGTTTTATCCGCCCACCGAAACCAAAGGAATGCAATGGAACAGCATATCAACTACATCACGCTCGGCGTCAGCGACCTTGCCGTGTCGCGCCGTTTCTATCAAGACGTATTCGGCTGGAAGGAGACGGCGGATAGCAATGAAAACATTGCGTTTTTCCGGGCAGGAAAGGCGCTGCGGTTCGCCCTGTTCGGCAAGAAAGCCTTGGCAGAAGACGCGCAGGTATCGGCGCAGGGCAGCGGTTTTCCATGTTTTACGCTGGCGCACAATGTCGGCAGCGAAGCCGAAGTGGACGCGCTGTTTGCCGCATTTGCCGCGAAAAATGTGCATATCGTCAAAGCCCCGCAGAAAGTATTTTGGGGCGGATACAGCGGCTATATCGCCGACCCCGATGGCTTTTTATGGGAAATCGCCTTTAATCCGTTTTTGCAGGAATTGCGCTGAAACAGCGCATTGATGCCGTCTGAAAAAGATTTGTAGATACCACTTACCGAATACTATTTTCCGGCGACCGGCAAACACGATTCCCTTTTACATCAAAACATTTCCCGACGGAGACCCCATAAAAATCCTTACTGTTCTCTGCGCCGCGCTACTATTCATGCCCGGCCTATGGCTACTGCTGGATGAATAAAGGCCACCTAAACTTTTTAGGTAGCCTCTTATGATGAATCATCAATCTATCTGCACTACTCCAGCCTTACGCCTTCGCTTTCCATTTTGGCCTGCAACGCTGCCAACTTCTTCTGTGGATCAAGCAGCGGGTTGCGAATGTAGTCCAGCAGCGCATCGGCAGAAGCGCACACGGCTTCGTTATCAGCGGCCACCGCACCGTGGAAAATAAATGGCGGCAGGAACACGGTTTGCAATAGGGAAGCGGTTTGCACCAAGGGTTTCAAAAACTCGCTCATGGAAAAGCGGTTGTAGCCGCCCGCCTGATAGGAATCTGCCGGCCCACCTGTAGAAATCGCCGACAGCCATTCTTTGCCCGCCAGCGCGTTACCGCCCGGGCCATATGCCCAGCCGTAGGTCAGCACGTCGTCGAGCCACTGCTTCATCAGCGGCGGAGTGGAATACCAATAAAACGGGTGCTGGAACACCAAGCGCTCGTGTTCGGCCAAAGCCTGCTGTTCGGCGGCCACATCGATTTTTCCGTCGGGGTAGAGCGCATACAGCCTGCGCAGGGTAATGCCAGGCTGGTTGGCGAGACGCTCCGCCCAAGCACGGTTTACAACGGAGCGTTCAAGGTGCGGATGGAACAGATTGACCAAAACTTTCATAACAAAACTCCTTGGTAAAAAACGCGGTTATCATCGACTTCCATACTGTTTGCAGTCAGGAAGCCAATCAGGCAGGCGTCGACAATATTTTCAGGTAGTCGTAGCAACTGTATTTTCCACCCATCGGGCAAAAATACTAGAAACTGAAAATCACCCTTCCATCACCCAAACATACGAGGCGCCCCCATGAATCGAGCCACCCTTATCCGCCATATCAAAGAACGCTACCGCGCCGCACCCGAACACATGTGGGCGCGCACCCCGGATTACGCCGTATTCCGCCACACGGACAACCGCAAATGGTTCTGTGTGCTGCTAAACATTTCCGGCGACAAACTCGGCCTCGATGACCACAGCGTGATTGACATACTGGACTTAAAAGCCCGCCCTGAATATATCGGCGGGCTGCGTCAGATAAAAGGCGTGTTCCCCGGCTACCACATGAACAAAGAACACTGGATCAGCGTCATCCTCGACGGCTGGCTGGACGATGAAACCATCCGGCAACTGCTTGATGACAGCTATCACCTCACCCACTAAGCACACCGTATGGGCACACAAAACATCACCGATGCTTTACTGGCTGCCTAAAAACCAGCCGTATCGGCGTGGCCGTTGTACCCGCCTACTGATCGTCTTGTTTGTCTGGTCTGCGGGATGCCGCCTTTTCGGCTTAATGCCCCAAATTGGCCTTGATTTCAGGCATTGAAATAAAAATATGCTGCCGCTATTGATCTTTTATCGACGCAGTTTATAGCCCGCCGTCGGCATTGAAGACGCGGATAGCTGCATTGGCCACGGCATTTTCCAGCATTTGCCGCAGCAGCTCCGGCGAGAGGGTGCAGGTGTGCGCGCCAGCATCGAGCGCATGCAGAATTTGCCGGGTGTTTTTGAAACTCGCGCCGACGATGCGGCAGTCGATGGCGTGGTTGTCGTAGTAGCGGCGGCTGGTGGCAATCACTGTATACGGGTCGATGCCGTTGTTTTCCATGCGGTTCACGTAGGGCGCAACATAAGCGCAGCCGGCGATACCGGCGAGGATGGCCTGCCCAGCGGAGTAGATGGCGGTACCGAGCAGCGGGACATCCGGCCGCCGTTCACGCATCCGCTTCACCGCCATCATGCCGGCGGTGTTGATGGGGACTTTGATGCCAAGCGGCGCTTTGGGAAAGGCGGCAAGTAGATACTCGAAGTCTTCAACCAGCGCGTCTGCGCTGTTACCCAGCACCTGCACGAAAAGCAGGTTGGGACGGGTAGCGAGGATGGCGGCAAGCTGCTCATGGCGCGGCGCCGGATGCTGTTTGAGCAGGGTCGGGTTGGTGGTGATGCCTTTGAGGATGCCGAGGTCGCGGTAGTATTCAATGTCGGGCAGACTGGCGGTATCGAGGAACATGGTAGGGGCTCCGTAGTTGGGATTACCGCTATTGTAGAACCTCACCTCACCAGTCTGCCTACATGACGACGCCGGCAGGTAGGCAACGCGGTTGGCGGCTGTGAATTGATACCGTTTGAGGCAGGCCGCTAAAGCGCCGTCACAACGCATTTTTCGGGTCGTCCCCCCCCAAGCGCTCCATCTTCAATCGCACGGTTTCGCGCACGCCATGCAGTATGTGTACGTTCCTTGTTGATTGGAAGCGGAATGATCGTAGTTTCGTGTCTACCAAACGGTATGGCACAAAAAACCGCCTTCTAACGCCCCTCGCTCCTTGGGACTCCTGGGGACGGCCTGTTTTTGGCGGACTTTGCAAAAAGTTGCCTCGCAGGAAAAACTTAGCCTCGCCGACCGCAGGAGCAAAGCGTAAAGCAATCTATTCGGCGCGTTGAAGCTAGCTGCACCCCGGCCGCGCGGGTGAAGCATCACCGTCCGAAGCACAGCCGCCGCGACTTGAGACAGGCAACAACGCCTGCCCCGCAGCCCGCGTAAAACGGGCGTTTCCGGAGGGGCTGCCCGCTAACCCAGTGTTTACTTGGCTTTCCAGCCTGCCTATCCGCAAACCCACTGTTTACGGGCGTTTCCAGCCGGTCTGTCTTCAATCCCTCTATTTACGTGGGTTTCCGGATGGCCTGCCGGCAGGCGTCCGCGTTTGGCGCCCCCCAATTTTTATGGGTGCCCGGCAAAATGCGCCAGCACACCCAGATTATTTTCTGAGATCGGTATCAGATGATTTTTATGGATTAAGCGCCAACCCGTACGGACTGAAAACGAGCACCGCACACGGCCGCCAATGGCCGCAAACCTGGACACAGCAAAATCTCAGGCAAGGCAGTTGCCAGACTCGCCCAGTTAATGCGTAGCGCGCCGGGTATTGCCGTGGCTACGGTTTATTCACCCACCAATGTGGTGAGGCTTTGGAAAGCGACTTTTATCGTACCAAGAGGATGATTGCCATAGCCGCGCGCTTTTGCCAGCGCGTCAGTTCTGGTTCTGTACGCTGCCGTGTTCGCCGTTTTCGTGCAGGTAATCGAGCAGGACGGCGATGTGCGAGTGTTCGGGTTGCTTAACGGCGGTAAGCAGCACGGTGTGCGGGCGTGCCTGGCTGAGCCGCTGCAGTTCGGCCAGCGCCGCCTGATGGACGGGGTCAAGCAATTCCGCGCGGTAGCGTGCGGCGAATTCGGCGTAGCGATTGCTGCTGTCGGCGTGGTACCAGCGGCGCAGTTCAGCTGAGGGAGTCAGATCTTTCAGCCAGACCACCTGCGCCATCAATTCCTTATGGACGCCGCGCGGATAGAGGCGGTCGAGGAATACGCCGGTGCTATCCGCTTGGGGGGTGTAGTCGTAGATGCGCTGGACGCTGAACATGGTTTTTCCTTTCAGAGGGTGACACGATTTCGTACCGTTTGTTGTAATCATTCGGCAGATCGCCGTCAACGTCTGATCCGACACCGCAGGATTCGCCCGGGATGCGGGCGATAAACCGCTGGATCACAGCATCAGCGGTTACGGATTCTGGTGGCAAAAAACAGCACAACAATGGTCAGAATAACGCCGCAACCGCAGGCGAGATGCACGCCGTCCAGCATGCGCAGTGGGGCGGTTGCCTGGGTAGAAAAACATTCGCCTACGCCGGTTACGCCGACAAAAAACGCCGCGCCGAGGGCGCCTGCAATCGGGTTGATGGTGGAAATGATGGCGGTGCCGTGCGGGTTGAGGTGTTTCGGCAGGGCATTCAGGCCGTGCGTTTCACAGGTCATCGCGCTGGCAATGGCGATGGCGAAGCAGGCGAAGAGGACGGCCAGCCGCACGGTATTGCCGCTGGCGTCAAGGCTAGCATACAGCGCGAGAAAACTCGCCGCCATGATGATGCCGCCGGGCAGCATGACGTAGCGCGCGCCTTTGCGGTCGAGCACCCAGCCAAACAGCGGCGCGCAAACAGCTTCGACGATACTCGCTGGCAGAAGAACCAGCCCCGTGACCGTACCGGAAAGCAGCAGCACCTGCTGCATATACATGGGCAGCAGCAATTCCAGACCAAGAAAAAGGAAAAAAGCCAGGGCGAGAATAATCATCGCATAGCGGTATTGCGGATACATGAAGGCGCGCACATCCAGCAGGGGTTCTTGCAGCGATAACTGGCGGCGACAAAACCAGACAATCAACCAGATGGCGGCAACGAACAAGCCGCCAAATTGCGGCAGCGTCAAATGGCTAAATTGACTGCCGGCAAAAACCAGACTGCCGAATCCCGTCATCGCCAATAAGGCCGATAAACCGTCAATACGCGGTTTTGTGGTCGGAATAATATTGACCTTTAGTACCGTGGCGACAATCACCATCGCCGCGATAAAGAATGGCATCGTAAAAATAAACAAATAGCGCCAGCCATAATGATCGACAATAAAACCGGATAAGGTCGGGCCAATGGCCGGGGCGGCGGTAAAAATCATCGCGACCAGGCTCATCGCCCGACCGCGTTGCTGCGGCGGGTAAATGGCGAGCAGCACATTCATCAGCAGCGGTATCTGAATGGCGGCGCCGATAGCCTGTATCAGGCGACCGGCCAAGAGGACGGGGAAACTGGGCGCGAAAGCACAAATAACCGTTCCCGTTAAAAAAATGCCGAGGGTCAGGAGCGCCGTCATGCGTGTACTGAACCATTGAATAACATTGGCAGTAATCGGCGTTAACGCCCCCATAATCAACAGAAAACCGGTGGTCATCCATTGCACTGTACTTTTATCAATGGAGAAGTAGTGCATGATATGGGTCAGGGCAACATTCAATAACGTTTCATTCAAGAAGCCAAAGAATGCACCGAGGAATAAGGTGCCGATAATCAGCACGGCGGGGAAATCAGGATCTTGGGCGAAATAGTCGTAACGGCTTAGCATGGGGCTGTGCGTGAAGAAGTCAGGCGCTATTGTTTACAGTTGAATAAATAACCAGGCATACCGATGCGGTAGCGCTTGAAATATCCGCAGAACAGCTCGAGGCATTTAGCCGGCTTGAACAGCCGGCTAAATGCCTCGTGATATTACAGGGGTTGGCAGCGGATGGAATAAAACTGGGACGAATCCTACGCGGCGTTCACAAACTCGTCACGCATGTGATTATTCCCAGCACGACACCGGGTGCGTTAGCAATCGCAATTGGCCAATCGCGCTCTTTCTTGAAAAGGCCATACACCACCCACAGCGTGCAGTTGATTGCGGCGCAGAGCGGTTGGATCGGGCTTCCTTTATTCCCGGCCAAATTATTTTGAATTTGAAAAACATAAGATACATACATACAAATGGAAGCAAGCGTAGCAACAACAGCCAAAATACGAATTTGTTTTTCAGTCATGATTGAACGTATCCTATGGTAAATAATAATCTTAGGGATATAGTATAACATATTTATTTTTCTATACGTGACAAACTCGTCCGCATATCATAATTACTTTTCTATACTTTGCGTGCTTTTACTATCGATCAATATTGGACTAACAATTAACAAGCTTTATAGAATCTAGCAACCTGCAATAACAGCAATACCATAAATACTACAGCCCTCCACCAATCTATTGATATAGTAAAAAATGAATTTCTCTATTATCCGTGATGCGCTATTATAAACCGCGTAAAATGTCTTTAAGTCCACCTTCCCGGAGCACCATCTCATGAAACTCTATACCAGCACCACCTCCCCCTACGCCCGCATGGTCATGCTCGCCGCCCTCGCGCGTGGCATGGACGAATTGCAACTCGCTTACGTCGATCCGTGGACGACGCCGGCCGAACTCACCGCCATCAACCCGCTCTCGCAAGTGCCAACGCTCATTACCGACAACGGTGCCATCATCACCAACAGCCCGCTCATTCTCGACTACCTTTTCGACCACCCCTTCCAGGGCGCGCAGCAAGCGGCGCTGGCGGGTTATGGCTACGAGCTACTTGACCAGGTTGTAAAAGCCTACTCGCTTGCCCGCTTCCAGCCAGAAAACACCCCGGCACACCCGCACATCGCGCGCGCCCGCGACGCTGTCGCGCGTGGCCTCGCCCACTGCCCGCCGCTCGACCCGGCAAGCAATGACGTCGCCACCCACGTCCTCGGCATGGCGCTGTCTTACGCCGAACTGCGCCACGGCGACCTCTACCGCGCCCACCTCAGCGCCGCCAATCAGCAAGCCTTTGCCACTTATTGTGAACGCCCCGACGTGCGCGCCGTCGCCATCGCCCAGCTGGAACAGCGCCCCGCCAGCGTTGGTGAGCTGCGCCGTGCGGTGCAATAAACACAACGTTTCGCCCAGCAAGGCACATCGGCCGCATCGGCAAAACGCCCGAAAATATGAAAATATTTTTTTGGAATTGCCAAGGAAACTTGCGCGCCAAAATCCAGTTATTGAAATCAATAAACGCTGACTTGTTTGTTATCGCAGAATGTGAAAACCCTGAAACAACAGCATCTGAAGAATACAAAAAATGGGCGATTAACCATATCTGGACAGGGCTAATACCTTATAAGGGATTGGCAATTATTGCTAACTCACAAATAAAACTGGAAGCCTGTGACTGGCCAGACTATTTATTTAGAAACTATCTTCCGGCCAGAATCAATGATAATATAACGCTATTGGCTATTTGGGCAAAAAATCCATATATAGAGGACATTAACAAATACTTAGCTGTTTATTGGAATTATATTAATAATAATACAGTTATTATAGGAGATTTTAATAGTAATATTATTTGGGACAAAAAACATGATTTTCGTAACCATTCCTACCTTAATCAAAAATTATCTGAAAAAGGATTATTTTCTATTTATCACACTTTATATCAGGTGATATTTGGTAAAGAAAACCAACCAACATTTTTTATGCATCACAACCTTAATAAACCATACCATATCGACTATTGTTATTGTTCAAAATTAATAATGAAATCGTGCGAAATTCTTAGCACTGAAAAATGGCATAAAGCAAGCGACCATAACCCAATAATTGTTGAGCTAAATTTACCCTATTAAAGCTTTTACTTATTTTAGAATAATAATATATTTTATTTAATTGCTTTTAATAAAACTTACTATCTATTTTATGATTTTATTATCTAGTCATTTAGGCAGCTCTTTACTCGCGCTTTTTTACTGATCGCCAGTTTGGCGTATACGGGTAAATAAATTCTAGTGCGCCCACACACCCCTTGGGGACAATTTATCTGGTGCTAATAGGCATATGCTATACTCAATACTACTTATTCCTGCGCGGGTAAATACAGGCAAATTCACCGCTTATGCCGCGTAAGGTATGTTTTACCATTCAAAGACATCTGATACGGCAATTGACGATTGACGTAGCTGCTATCCGGAACATGTTCAAACTTAAGCGCCCTATTTCACCGCCGGAAGCAACTTCGGCGCAAACCAGGCAAGACGCCGGGGAAAATCTGCCGCCGTTGCAGGAACACAAACGCCAGTGTTTGTGCAAGCTGACGCGGCTGGTCGGCGCTGCGGGGGTAGCGACGGCGATGTGGCCGCTACTTTCCGCTTTGGGGCCGGACGAGAAAACCCTGGCTGATGGCGAACCTATCGATATTGCGCTGGGAGATATTGCGCCCGGTCAGACGGTGCGCCGCCTCTGGCGCGGCCGGCTGGTGCTGATTCGCCACCGGACGGAAGAAGAAATCGCACAGGCCAGAGCGCTGGATGGCAAAACAGGAATTTCGCCGCAGGCGGATGCCGAACGGGTCAAATCGGGTCACGAGCAGTGGCTAGTGGTGTATGGTCACTGCCCGCATACCGGCTGTATTCCCAATGAGCAGGCTGGCGGAAATCTCGGCTGGCTGTGTCCCTGCCATGGTTCTGAATTCGATCTGTCCGGGCGGGTTACGCGCGGCCCAGCCACCGAGAATCTGGCGATTCCCGACTATGCTTTTCATGCGGACGGACTCACGCTTCGTCTGGGCGTGAAGAGCATATAAGCGATTCGGCACGCACAAGGGCAGCAAGACACACGATGGCGCAGAAAGCACAACATGACTAATACGCGGCCAGATGCTCCGGCAGAACGTGGCATGGGTGTGCTGAAGCCCCTTTTGGCGCGCTTGCCACGGCCTGCTTCCACGCGCAGCTTCTGGTTATTCGCCGCCGGCGCCATCCTGTTGGTCATGCTGGTCATCGAAGTGATTTCCGGCATGGTGCTGGCGATGTTTTACGTTCCCACGGCCGACCAGGCCTGGGATTCCATCATTCACATCATGCGTTACGTCCGGCATGGCGAGCTGATCCGCAACGTGCACGGCATCGGCGCATCGCTGCTTTTTTTCGCCTGCTATCTGCACATATTCCGCGCGATGCATTACGCCACCTATCGCAAGCCCTACATCAGGATGTGGATGATCAGCGTTACGTTGTATGTACTGCTGATTGTCACGGCATTCCTGGGCTACAGCCTGGTGGGCGGGCAGAAAAGTTACTGGGCGGCAACTGTCATCACCGGCTTTGCGCGCACCATTCCGCTTATCGGGGCGGATATCCAGAGCTTTCTGATCGGCGGCTATGCGGTGGACACACCGACGTTCGGGCGCTTCTTCGTACTGCATTTTCTCATCCCGCTCATTATTACCGGCATGGCCGTCGTACACGTCAGGACAGTGCGCCGTGCCTTTGCCGATGCCATCAAAAAAGAATTCACTCCCCAGGAGAACCAGCGCCTGCTGCTGGACTACCGGATCACGGACGAAGATACGGTCAAAATTACCCTCTACCTGATACTTTTTACCTGGGGCGTATTTTTTGCGCCGAACTATTTCAGCAGCGCCGACAACTTCATTAAAGCCGACCCAACCGTAACGCCGCTGATCGTCACGCCGGAATGGTATTTCCTACCGCTGTTCTCCATTCTGCGCTGCTTCCCGGACGAAGTGATGGGCATCGTCCTGATGTTTGGCGCGATAGCGATTTTCTACTTTCTGCCGTGGCTGGATACATCAAATTCGCGTTTCCGCCATCATAGCCCCTGGATCAAGGCAGGCTTCTTTCTATGGATCATCAACATGGTCTGGCTGGGCTGGATGGGATCCAAGGCGCTAGTCGGGCCGGATTTTATCGACTGGTTATTTAGGCGCAGCGCCGAACCCGGCTGGATACGCCCACTGTCGCAACTCTCCACGGTGCTCTATTTCGCGTGGTTCGTCGTCGTACTGCCCTGCCGGCGCTGGCTGGAAAAGCAGGAACCGCGGCAGGAAAAAAAGCGGGAAGGGCAAAAACCATGACAGCGCAAATCCAGCGTGCGTTCCGGCGTACATTCCCGCGTACATGGTTGACGCTGGCCGGCTTTGTTGTGTGGCTTGCCACCGCGACAATGTACGCGACCGCCGCGCCGACCGGGGACATCCCGCCGCGGCAGACGTGGAGTTTTTCCGGCCTCAATGGCGCCTACGACAAAGCGCAGCTTCGGCGCGGCTTACAGATTTACGAACAGAAATGCCGCGCCTGTCACAGCATGAAACATCTGGATTTTCGTGCGCTCACCCGGCCAGGCGGCCCGGAACTGACCCTGAAAGAGGCGCAAGAGATCGCAGCCAGCTACGAATTTTCGACCGTCAGCGATGACGGCGAACCGGCCAAGCGCGCAGGCCAGTTGAGCGACCATTTCATTTCACCCTACGCCAACCCGGAGCAGGCGAAATACCTCAATCTCGGCGTCACGCCGCCGGATTTGACCTACATGACGCTGGCGCGCAGCTACGACCGCAGCTTCACGCAATTTGTCCGCGACCTGTTCATTCCCTATGCCGAGCAGGGCAGCGACTACGTTTACGCCATCCTCACCGGCTATGACGACCAGGACCCGGCGCTGACGACCAACCGCTATGCGCCGGGCGGCAAGCTCAACATGGCCAAACCGCTGTTTGACGACGAATTTGAATACCCGAAAAACGCCGCCGGCGAGCCAGAAGCGCCGCAGACGGAAGCCCAGTACGCCAAAGACGTCACGGCTTTCCTCACCTGGGCGGCCGATCCGGACCGCGCCGCCCGGCAGCGTACGGGATGGTATGTGCTCGGCTACCTGACAGTCTTTCTTGGGCTGCTGCTGGCCACCATGCACTACCGCAGAAAATAGCGGCTTTCTTTACCAAAATACTGCGTTAGCTCGCCTTGTCTTTTGGCAAAGTCGAGCCGCTCTTTAAACTTGCGAAGTCCCCTCTAAAATCCGTAAAAACAGGCCAGAAAACATAAAATGCCCTGAGATCCCCTAAATACAAGGGGTTCAGGGCATCAAAAAACATAAAAACCCCTCAGCCCTTCGGGCTGCTCCCCTTTATAAGAGAGGAGCGAGTGGGGCTGCCTTGGGACCCTTTATCCACGTACATCTCCGGGTAGCAGCCCCGATGCCGGGCGATATTGGGAGCTGCCCTGCAACCGGAGCGTTAGTTTTTTTAATCCGTTGATCTGCGCGCCACCATCTATATCAGGCCTAGCGGAAAGCGCCGGTATCGGGCCCATGACGTGAAAAGTGAAGCGCAATGCGACAGAGAGCAAATGCGGCGGCCGGTAACGAAATGGCTACGCGCCGAAGAATCAGGGCTTCGCCAAATAATCCATTCGATCATCCGCACGCGGATCAGGATGAGCACGCCGAATACGGGCTGCCCTCGAAATTCCGCGTGATACTATGCGCCTTTGTTAAAGGTTGAAAATGATAATGAATTCTACTAGTACGATCGATACGATTCGCGAGTTACTGCACGTAGTCTCCGGCGTCCTGGTCTGGCCCGTATTGATTGCCCTGTTGCTGCTTGCTGCATTGACCTTAGTGGCGCTGGGAGCTTTTATTCAGGAATGTTGGTCGCGGCGCGGCAAGCGGCGTCCATGGCAGCAGATCACCGGCGCCGCTTTGGAAGCGGCCGCCGATCAGACCTCGCCAGACCCGCTGGACATACGGCTGGAGCGCGTATTGCAGGATAGCGAGCGACGGCGGTGGTCGGCTTTGGCCTTGTTACGCCAGGGCGTGCGGATTGGCCCCGCACTGGGCCTGATGGGCACGCTGATTCCAATGGCCAACGCCTTGCAGGGTCTGGCCGACGGCAATCTTCCTTCGCTGGCGTCCAATATGGTGACGGCTTTTGCCGCCACTGTCATCGGCCTGGCCATCAGCGTGACCATTTACCTGATTACGTCTATACGCGAGCAATGGATTCGCGAAGATAATCAGGCATTGGCTTTTCGCGCAGAGGCGCTCCTGCAGGCTGCTAACGCACCGGCCGCACGGCAACAGGATTGACGGCCATGCGCTTCGTTCGTCACCGCAACACCTCGGAACCGCATGGGCATGACGAGGACCCCCTGGCCGGCATCGCCAACCTGTTCGATGTCAGCGTGGCATTCATTGTCGCCCTGCTGATTGCCATGTTTACCTTGTTCTCCGCTGTCGAGTTTCTCAACCCGCAGAGCAGCGTCACGATGGTCAAGCAGAACGAAGACGGCACGATAGAAATCATTTCCAAGCAGCGTGAGGAAATCAAAGTACAGCGGGTCACTGACAAGACGCTCTCCGGCCAGGGGGTTCGTCTGGGCGTTGCCTACAAGCTCTCCAACGGGCAGGTGGTCTATGTGCCGGAGGGCCAGGCGCCGCCCGGCGGTTCGTAATGCCGAAAACCGCCGCAGGATGACTGTCGTTTTCCGCAAGGCACGAGCCTTGACGCTCGGTGTGAGTTTTCCCGATTGACAATCCATTATGAGATTTCTATTTCTGCTCCTCACCGTGCTCTTCACCGTGGCACCGTCGCTGTCCATGGCTTCCCCGCGCATCGCCATTATTTATGAAGGCGGAGAATCTACCGGGCCCGCGGAATTGCGGTATGCATTGGCGCAATCATCTGCTCCCGTGCAGGTGGATATCTATTCACCGGGGCCAGGCGGCATGGTGTTGCCCCAAGACACAGACTTGCATGCCTACGCGCTGGTATTCATCGACGGCGCGGCCAAGGGATTGCCGCTGAATGCCGCGAGAATCCAACAACTAGCACAGACTACACGACTGGTCGTGGTCAATCCGCAAGCCGGTCTGCAGGGTAATGTGCCGCTGGCACGGCATCCCGACATCGCTCGCTACTGGGCGAATCGCTCCGCCGACAATGACGCAGCGCTGCTGGCCTACCTGAGTAGCCGGATACTGAATATCCCGTGCAAAGAACCGATTCCCAGGCCTATCGTCTATCCGGCGCATGCCTTCTACCATCCGGCGGCGCCGGCCTTGTTCGACTCGCTGGATGCCTATCTGGACTGGTATCGGCGACGCAAGGGCGGCCATGCATACGACCCCAAAGCGCTGACGCTGGGCCTGCTGATCCATCATGCCAACGTGCGGCGCAAAGATCTCGGCGCCTGGGATGCCCTCATTGCCGCAACCGAGAAGCGCGGCCAGAACGCTATTGCCCTGGTCGGCAACGCCAGCCCCGATCTGCTGCAGTTCCGGAAAAACGGGCATACGCTGATCGATGCGCTGTTATACGGCGCAGGCGTACTGAACTTCAATGATCGCGCCAAGGCTCACGCCCAGGCCGCACAGCTTGGCGTGCCGATACTGATGGCGCTCAACCACCATCGCCTGAGCCCGGAAGAATATCGTAAAGCGCCCGGGGGTTACATTCCCGACCTGGCCTTCCGAATCGTCGGCGGCGAGCGTGACGGCAGCTTCGAGCCCATGGTCGTAGCTGCCAGGAATGCCCAACAGGCAGTCGGCCGCCAGCAGCCGCTTGATGAACAGATCGAATGGCGCATTACCCGCGCACTGGCCTGGGCAAAACTGCACCGTGCCGCCAATGCCGACAAAAAAGTGGTGTTGACCTACTGGAGCGAGGCCGGCGGCAAATCCGACGTCGGCGGCGACCCGGATGACTTCCTTGATGTACAGGGTACGCTGGCCATGCTTCTGCCCGCCATGCGCGAGCGCGGTTACAACGTGGGGAAAGGGGCATTGCCCGATGCCGAAACACTGGCTCAACGAATGGCGCGCGAAGCCTCCAACATGGGCAACTGGGCGCCGGGAGAAATCGCCAAACGGGTAGCCGAGTCAAATCCGATACTGATCCCGGAAGCCGAGTACAGCGAATGGTTTAACGCCATTCCCGAGCAGCGCCGCAAGGAAATTGAGGCCGTCTGGGGGCCGGCGCCAGGCAAGACCATGATTTACACCAATGCGCAAGGGCAGCGTTTCATCGTTATTCCGCGCATCGAATACGGCAACGTGTTGATCGCCCCGCACCCCATGTGGGGCTATCTGGAAAATCAAAAGGCGCTGTTATCGAGAGAGGCGCTGCCGCCACACCATCAATATCTGGCCTTTTTCCTGTGGCTGCAGAAGAAATGGCATGCCGACGCCTGGGTCAGCCTGTTTACGAATATCGTGCTGCAACCAGGCAACGTGCAGGGGCCGCTGGCCGACGACCATATCGGTATCCTGCTCGGCGGGCTGCCGCACATCCATCCTGAACGCCTGGGCGCCAACGGCGGCACGGGTAACAAGCGCAAGGCGCTGGCGGCATTACCCGGCTGGTACAACATCGTCGTGCCGTCCGATTCCTATGAAAACCTGGGCGAACTGCGCGCCCTGATCGCACGTTATCGCAGCGCCAATGACACCGCGACCCGCGACGGCATCGTACCAAGTTTGCGCCAAGCGATCCACGATGCAGGCATCGACCGTGCGCTGGCGCAGCATGTCGATGTGGAACATGCGCCGGCGGAGGTTCTGCTGGGAGCTATTGACACCTATCTTGCCGAACTCGAAAAAGCCAACATGCCATGGGGCGGCAAAGTGCTTGGCACGACACCGCAAGGGCCAGCCATGAGCGCCATGGTCGCTGGCATGCTGGGCAAGGATCTGACCGACGCCTTGCATGGCCTGACCGATGAGCCCGCGATTGTCGCCCGCCAGTTGGTGGATGCCGTGCTCAACGCGCACCTGACGGCCGATGCCGCTGTACAGAAATTTCTCGGTCGGCGCGCCGAAAATGCCAAACACGCCAAACGCATCGCGGCCCAGTTGAAACTGGCGCAGCGCCACGCCGACGCACTGCGTAAGGCGCCGCGCGAGGTAGCCGCCATCTTTGCCGAGCTGGGTGGCCAATGGGTCGAGCCGGGCCCGATGGGAGAACCGTTCCGTCGGCCGGAGGTGCTGCCTCCGGGGCGCGTCCTCCATAATTTCGACCTGAGCCTGGTGCCCACCGTCGAAGCCGAGGCGATCGGCATCCGTCAAGCCAACGCACAGATCGAAATCTGGCGCAAAGAGCATCACGGCGCCTATCCGCAAAAATTCGCCTACGTACTATGGTCGGCCGAGATTGCCAAAAATAACGGCATTACCGAAGCGCAGATTCTCCACATGCTCGGCACCCGCGCCGTGCGCAACTGGCGCGGCGAAGTGGTGGACGTGGAATTGATTCCGCGCGAGGCGCTTGGGCGGCCTCGCATCGACGTACTGGTAACCACCAGCGGCGCCTATCGCGACGGCTACCAGAGCAAGGTGGAATTGATCGCCAAAGCTACGCAACTGGCCGCGGCCAGCCCCGAGCCCGACAATCCGGTAGCCCGCACTACACAGGCGGCGGAAGCAGATCTGATCAAAGGGGGGGAAAATGCGGCCAACGCCCACCGGCTGGCATTGGCGCGGGTATTTTCACCGGCGCCGGGCGCCTATTCGCCCAACATCCAGTTCCTGGCCAAATCCGGCGACCAGCGCGGCGGCGAATCACGCATGGCCGACCTTTATACGCAACGGCTCGCGCATGCCTATGGCGGCGGCCTGTATGGCACATATGCGCGCCCTGCCTTTGAAGGCAACCTGGCCAGAACCGATGCCGCAACCTTGCCGCGCAGCAGTGACGTCAACGGTTTGCTTGATCATTCTCAGTCCGCCGCGTTTCTTGGTGGCCTGAACCTGGCGGCTAAAGCGCTCACCGGAAAGGACATCAAACTCTATGTAAGCAACCTGCGCGATTCCGCAAATCCGCAGATAGAAAGCGCGGCACGTGCGTTGCAGACGGAAATGCGCACGCGCTACTTCAATCCGAAATGGATCAAGGAAAACATGGCGCACGGCTATGACGGCGCCCGCAACTTCATGTTCCTGACCGATCACCTCGACCTCTGGGATTCAACCGCAACCCATGAAGTCAGCAGCGCCGATTGGTCCGAAGTCAAAAGCGTATACATAGACGACAAGTTTGGTCTGCATATGCAAGAGTTCTTCGACAACCACAACCCGTTCGCACAGCAAATGCTGCTGACCAATCTACTGGGCGCCGCCCAACGCGGGCATTGGCAAGCCAGCGCCGAAGAACTGGCCTCGGTCGCGCAAAAACTCGTGCACAGCGTCAGCGAACACGGGCCGGCGTGTGAGGCCAACCAGTGTCGCAACGCCGAAATGACTGAGTTTGTTGGCAAGGCCCTGGCGACCCTGCCCGATGCGGCACCTCTGCTGGAGGCCTACCAGGCCGCCATCGCCCAAGCCGCCGCCGGGCCAGCGCCCGCACCCGGCGCGCAGCAAGTCAGCGGTCAGGTCGTGGAAGAAGTGCAGCGGCCAACGGCGGAAACCTTCCGGGCAACGGCATGGATCTGGTCTTGGCTGGCCGGCCTGGCGGCATTCTTGTTCTCTCTCGGCTGGTGGCTGCAACAGCGACGGATGGTGCAACTTACGAATGGCCGGATCGGCGCCGCCGTGGCTGTACGAAAGTGATCGCCCCGGAAACCGGCGTGCCGGTCTGTACGAAATACAGACGGATCGGCAAACCGCGGTTTTCGGCGTAATGGACTCCAAAGGCATTTGGGGCGTCACAGCCAAAATAAGGCTGAAGGATTCTGCACCGCGCACCTTTTGCTACGAAGCATGCCACACACCGCGCCAGCCCATGTATTCAGTGCATCCCCGAAGAGCTGCCCTGAAACCCTTATAAACAGGGCACATCAGAGCACCCGCCCGCAAAAGCCTTATCTGCGCGGGTTTCGGAGGAGGTTCAGAAAATGCCCTGTTTACGCAGGATCGCAGGCATATCCTTTCGCGCATACGATAACGACGAAGCACCCCAAAACCTCCTTAGGCGCAGCCGCAGGCGCGGGGAGCTTGGCGGAAGCAAGGGCTTGATTGTCTGAGCGCAGCGAGTTATCAAGCCCGCCGCCAAGCAACCCGCGGCAAGGAGTTTTCTGCGCCTGGGGTCGCCTTTCTTTGCTGACTTTCTTTGGCGAGGCAAAGAAAGTCAGCGGGGCGCGCTGCCGCTCAGCGCAACGGCATCAAGAGAAGCCTTGCGGGTGGAGCCAGCGCCTACAGTCAAACAACCCTTTCAATCCTTATTTTTAGGTTCTTTCGGGTACCTGCCCGCTAGCCCGCGTATTTAGGGCATCTCCAGCGCCCATGCCCTGAAGCCCTTGTAAACAGAGCATCTCCGGGCACCCTGCCCGCCAGCCCTTTATTTATAAGGGATCCAGAGGTGTCCGCCCGCAAACCCCCTATCCACGCGGATTTCCGAGGGGGACTCTGAAAGCTTCATAGCGTCTCGACTTTGCTAAAAGACAAGGCGGCGAGCCGCTGACAGTACACCTAATACGGCAAGGCAAGCCAACGCCGTATTTTGTTGGCAAAGGAAGCCGCTCGGCGGCTTAGCCTTCCACCCAGCTGACAAGCGGCTGCCATTGCTCCAGATCTTTGGCGATGCGGGCGGGCGGCAGATCAAACAGCGTCATGCCGTTGGCGGCAGCCTGGATATACAGTTGCGTATCACGCAGATAGGTCAGCGGCGGCAGGCCATACACGGAAAGAAAGCGCGTCAGTTCGCCCGCTGCCCGCGTGCGCGCATCTACACGCATACCAACGATGGCGACACGAAGGCGCCCCTTGCGCACCCGTTCCATACTCAGCAGGGTTTCGAGAAATTGTCGCGTCGCCAGAATGTCGAACAGCGAGGGTTGAATCGGCACGATGACGTGCCCAACCTGACTGAGCGCATTTTCCAGCGCACGGCCATGCAAGCCCGCCGGCGTATCAAGGACGGCGCGCGTTGTACTTTCTGACGAAGGCGCCGGGTATCCCTTCTTCCCCATGGATGCTTTGCCCGGGTGCCAGTCGAGGATGGGCGGCAGCGTCGGCGGACGGATCGTTAGCCAGTCGCGTGTCGAATGCTGGTTGTCGATATCGCCGAGCATGGCGCAATAGCCGCGATGCGCGAAATAACCTGCCAAATTGGTCGCCAGCGTCGATTTTCCCGACCCCCCTTTCGGGTTAGCAATCAGAAAAGACTTCATGGTTTTCGTCCTGGTTAAATATTAGGGAAGCAGGACGGTCGATCCGGTCGTCCTGCGTGCTTCAAGATCGCGGTGTGCCTGTGCCGCATCGGCCAGCGCGTAGGTCTGGTTGATTCGGATATGGAGCTTGCCGGTGGCCATGAAGCCGAACAGTTCATCGGCCAGCGCCAGTAACTCGCTACGCTGCGTCATATAGTCCGCCAGCTTGGGGCGCGTCAGAAACAAGGAACCTTTTTGCGTCAGTAGCAGCGGATCAAATGGCGGCACGGCGCCAGACGCATTGCCAAAAGTTACCAGCATGCCGCGCCGGCGCAGGCAATCGAGCGAAGCCATGAAAGTGGCCTTACCCACACCGTCATAGACTACGGAAACGCCTACGCCATCGGTGAGCGCACGCACCCGCGCCACGATATCCTCGCGGCCGTGGATGATGACATGGTCGCAACCGTGCTGGCGTGCCAGATCGGCCTTGAATTCGGTCGATACCGTACCGATCACCGTTGCACCCAGCGCTCTCGCCCACTGGCAGGCAATCAGCCCGACACCGCCGGCCGCCGCATGAATCAATACGGTATCGCCCGGCTGGACGCGGTAGGTATGGCGCAACAGATAAGCACTGGTCAGCCCTTGCAGCATCATTGCCGCGCCGGTGCGGAAATCGATGCGATCCGGCAGTTTCAGCAACACCCAGGCCGGCAAACAACGCGCCTGGCAGTAGGCGCCGACCGGCCCGCCTGCATACGCGACGCGATCCCCCACCTTAAACTCGCTGACACCTTCACCGACGGCTTCTACGACCCCCGCGCCTTCTTGCCCCAGCACAGCCGGCAAGGGCAAAGGATACAGCCCGGAGCGCTGATAGGTGTCGATGAAATTCAGGCCGACCGCTTCGTGGCGAATTCTGACTTCGCCAGGCGCCGGATCGCCAACGGTAACGGCCTCCCAGCGCAGCACTTCAGGGCCGCCGGTCTGATGGATGCGGATGGCAAAAGACATCAATTTCTCCGGAAAGGTTGCGGACGCCCAGTTTACAGCCGTTCAACCGCCAAAGAAATATGACTGGAATCAAAAATAGTCGATGAATCTCCCGCTCGAGCGCATTGAGTCAAGCGACCGTGCGGGCAATACGGTTTGCCGCCGTACCGCCTTATGGGGAAAAAGTTTCACCGACCATCGAGCGTTTCCCCAGCCTTTTCGGGCAAGCTGACTGTGCACGGTAAGGTGCTGCTCGGAAGAACCGCCAAACCGGGTCAAGCCGTTGCCGCAGGGGAGCGGATCAGATGATCGAACGCCGCCAGCGATGCCTTGGCGCCTTCGCCGATGGCGATCACAATCTGCTTGAACGGCACCGTCGTGCAATCGCCCGCGGCAAAAACACCGGGGAGCGAAGTCTGCCCTTTCGCGTCGATCTCGATTTCCCCGTTCTTCGACAGGGCAAGCGTGCCCTTGAGCCAGTCGGTATTCGGCAACAAGCCGATCTGCACAAAGACCCCGGCAACATCGATGCGGTGTTTTTCGCCGTCGGCACGATCGCTGTAGACCAGCCCGTTGACCTTGCCGTGATCGCCGGTTACTTCCTCGATCTGCACCCCGGTAATCACCTCAACGTTCGGCAATTCGGCCAGGCGTTCGCACAACACGGCATCCGCGCGCAGTTTGCTGCGCACCAGCAAAGTGACATGCCCGACAACACCCGCCAGATCAATCGCCGCTTCGACACCGGAATTACCGCCGCCGACGACAGCAACGCGCTTGCCCTTGAACAGCGGGCCGTCACAGTGCGGACAATAGGCGACGCCATGGCCGCGGTATTCTTTCTCTCCCGGCACGTTCATTTCGCACCAACGCGCACCCGTCGAGATAACTACGCTGCGGCTCTTGAGCACACCGCCGCCTGCCAGGTGGATTTCCGCCAGGCCGTTGTCGCGTATGGTCAGGGACTTGGCCTGTTGCAGGTTCATAATATCGACACCGTAATCACGTACATGCTGTTCCAGGCCAGCGGCCAGTTTCTGGCCATCGGTTTCTTTGACGGAAATAAAATTCTCGATAGCCTGCGTCTCGAGCACCTGTCCGCCGAAACGTTCGGCCACAACGCCCGTCCGCAGCCCCTTGCGCGCCGCATAAATGGCCGCCGAGGCGCCAGCAGGCCCGCCGCCCACGACAAGAACGTCGAAAGTCTCTTTCGCCGAAATTTTTTCGGCTTCGCGAGCGGCTGCACCGGTGTCGAGCTTGGCGATGATTTCCTCAAGGCTCATGCGTCCCTGCCCAAAAGGCTGCCCGTTCAGAAAAACGGTCGGCACGGCCATGATTTTGCGTTCATCGACTTCCGCACGAAACAGCGCCCCGTCGATCATGTCATGGCGGATGCCCGGATTCAGCACGGCCATCAGATTCAGCGCCTGCACAACGTCCGGGCAATTATGGCAGGAGAGCGAAATAAAAGTTTCAAAGTGAAATTCACCCGTCAGTGCCTGAATCTGCTCAATGACAGACTTTTCAACCTTGGGCGGATGACCGCCCGTCTGCAACAGCGCCAGCACCAGCGAAGTAAATTCATGCCCCATCGGCAGACCAGCAAAACGAATTCTGGCCGTGTCTCCCGGACACCCGACGGTGAAGGACGGCCGACGTGCATCCGCACCGTCATGGCGTACGGCCACCCGTTCGGACAATGCGCCGATCTCGTCGAGCATGGTGCGCATTTCCACAGATCGATCGCTGTCATCGAGAGAGGCGACGAGTTCGATCGGGCGTTGGAGGCGTTCAAGATACGCCTTGAGCTGGGTTTTGATGGTGTCGTCAAGCATGGTTAGTTTTTCCTGAAACGTATCGATCAGGCCGCGATTTACGTGCTACGCACGGTCTCCAGAAGTTTGTGCCGAATATGCCGGAATTGGGACATGAAAACATGAAAAAGCTTGGCAGCGGAACGTCCAAATAATCGGAAACTGCCATCCCGGCAAAACCGGAATGGCAGTTCATTGGCGGCACAGGGCGACATATGGCCGCCCGGCTGTTGAATCTAGCGCCTAGATTTTACCCACCAAGTCAAGCGATGGCGCCAGCGTTTTCTCACCTTCCTTCCACTTGGCGGGGCAAACCTCACCGGGGTGCGCAGCGACGTATTGCGCAGCCTTGACCTTGCGCAGCAATTCACTGGCATCACGACCGATCCCGCCGGCGTTGATCTCGATAATCTGAATCCTGCCTTGCGGATCGATGACAAAAGTTCCGCGCTCCGCCAAACCAGCATCCTCGATCATCACGCCAAAGTTCCGCGAGAGAACGCCCGTTGGGTCGCCAACCATGATGTATTCGATTTTGCGGATCGTATCGGAGCTGTCGTGCCAGGCCTTGTGCGTGAAATGGGTATCGGTGGATACACTGTAGATTTCAACGCCCAGCTTCTTGAATTCTGCGTAGTTATCGGCAAGATCCCCCAGTTCAGTCGGGCAGACGAAGGTAAAGTCGGCCGGGTAGAAAAACACAACGGACCACTTGCCGCGCAGGTCGTCATCGGACACTTCGATAAACTTGCCAGCATGGAATGCGGTGGCTTTAAAAGGAAGCACTTCGGTATTAATCAGCGATTTCATCATCGTTCTCCTTGGTTGATGAAGGGGGAAATTGGGTAGGCAAATATTACGGGAGCGCATAGAATTAATCCAATTTATTATTTTTATGGGGCCAATAGCCAATGGCTATTCTGTATTTAATATTTCGGATGCCATTGCTGTTTTCGGTCCAAAACGTGTATGCCACTACATCTGTTTTTCCGCGTTAACTCTACTTTGGAACACTTTTCGCGGCTTTCCGGTAACGAGCGATGACACTGACCGAACTTCGCTACATCGTCACGCTTGCCAGAGAGCGGCATTTTGGCCGTGCCGCCGAAAAGTGCCATGTCAGCCAGCCAACCCTGTCCGTTGCCCTGAAAAAAGTCGAGCAGCGCCTCGGTATTACGCTCTTTGAGCGTTCTTCGACCGAGGTCCGCCCCACTCCGTTGGGCGAACAGATTGCCTGGCAGGCAGAACGCGTGCTGGAAGAATCGGCGCGTCTCGACGAAATTGCCGGGCAGGGCAAAGACCCCTTGTCCGGAACGCTGCGCCTTGGTGTCATTTTCACAATCGCGCCCTATCTGCTGCCGCGTCTGATTCCGGCGCTGCATGCCCGTGCGCCACACATGCCGCTTTATCTGCACGAGAACTTTACGGTTCGGCTGGCCGAAAAATTGCGCCGCGGCGAACTCGACGTCATCATCGTCGCCGATCCCTTCAGCGAGCCGGGCATCGTTGCCAGCCCGCTTTACGACGAGCCATTTTGTGTCGTGCTGCCTTCCGGCCACCCGCTGGCCAAACAAAAGCGCCTCCCGCCGGAAGCCATTGCCGCCGAAAACCTGCTTCTGCTCGGACAGGGTAACTGTTTTCGCGATCAGGTCGTACAGGCGTGCCCGAAACTTTCCGAACCCGGCGGCATGAGCGGCGCGCTGGAGGGCAGTTCGCTGGAAACCGTGCGGCACATGGTAGCCAGCGGTGCGGGAATCTCTGTCGTCCCCTGTTCGGCAGCCGAATCCTGGCCGCAGGATGAGGCGCTGATCGAATATCGCCACTTTGTCGATCCCGCGCCATTCCGGCGCGTGTTGCTGGCCTGGCGCGTCACGTTTCCCCGGCCCCAGGCCATTGATGCCGTGCGCGAAGCCATTCGCAGCGCATTGCCGCCAGGCGTCCGTAGCGTGCGCTGAAACCGGATGTCTGCCCTGCCAAGCCATCCCGGGTATTCCCGACTTTTTCTTGATGCTTATTTGCCCACCAACGACCACTTTTCGCATTTCTTCCGGGGCATGCCTTGTGCTTTCCAGCCTGGTACATGTATTTGAAAAAGGAAGCGCGAAGGCATTGCCTGAACCTCTGGCGGTAATTTGCGCGCAATCGTAGCGCCTTCGCCCAACGGGTCGTGCGTGCTATTTGCCGCCCATGCCCATACACCGGGGAATGGCGCACTGCTGGGCAGGTTCGGTAATACTTTATCTCTGTTTTTTCCGTAGACGTATTGCGCCCGGAGGCTACTTGCCCCAAAGTGCGAAAACACAGGCAGCTTAAGGCGCGGATCGTGACTTGCTTCTTCATACGGGAATGCGCACAAAGCACTTGACCCTGGACTTGCTTTGGCGTCAAATCCTCGTGACTCTACGATTCCATCCATCATAAAAACCATGCAAGCTTCAGACGAGGGGATTCTCGCGCGCCTGCGCAACAGCGGCATCGAACCGGGCGATTCGGACGAAATCCGTCTGCAAAAATCCCTGCTGGTATTTGCCACCGGCCTAATCAGCCTGGCCTCGACGCTCTGGCTGTTCATTTACTGGCAGTTCGGCCCGCAATTCTCTGCGATGATTCCCGTTATTTTTCAGTTGCTGCTCATCGGCAACCTTCTGATTTATCTGAAAAGCCAGAAGTTCGATCGTTTCCGGCTGACCCAGCTTTTGACGATCCTGTGCATGCCCTTTGCGGCGCAATGGGGCATGGGCGGTTTCATCGACGCCAGTGGTATCAGCCTCTGGGGACTGCTGGCACCAATTGGCGCCGCGCTTATTATCGGCGCACGCCCGTCGCTGATCTGGTTCATTGCCTATGTTCTGCTGGTCGTGCTCTCGGGTATTTTTGACTTCTTTCTAGCCGAGGGCGCTGCGCCACCGACGTATCGCCTCTCGATGCAGACGATGGCGTTTTTCTTCACGCTCAATTTCATCGCCGTGTCGACGCTTGTCTATCTGATGATCCGTTATGCGACGGCGGAAAAGCAGCGGGTCAGACTCCTGCTTGAAGAAGCGCACCAGCGCCTGCAAAGCGCACAGGCGCGCTCCGAACGCCTATTGCTCAACGTGCTTCCCAGCACTATCGCCGAACGACTCAAGCATGAAAATCAAACGATTGCCGACGGATTTGCCGATGTCTCGGTGATGTTTGTGGATATCGTTGATTTCACCAAAATGGCCGAAGGCATGACACCGCAGCAGGTTTTTTCTATGCTCAACGACATATTTTCCCGTTTCGATGAATTGGCTGAAAAACATGGTATGGAGAAAATTAAAACGATTGGCGACGCCTACATGGTAGCGGGCGGCATGACCAATGACCGCTGCGGCAATTACACCGACGCGTTGGTCGATCTGGCACTGGAAATGCGCAATCTGTTGTACGAGGACTCACCGACCCGCCAGATGCATCTGGAAGTACGCATCGGTATCAGTACCGGCCCGGTCGTCGCTGGCGTCGTTGGAAAAAAGAAATTCATCTACGATCTTTGGGGCGATACCGTCAATCTTGCCAGTCGTATCACTGATGAAGGAGGCCCGGGCATGGTGCAAGTCGATGAGGCCACCTACCGGCGGCTCCGGCAACGTTTCGATTTCGACGAACCTCGGACAGTTTACCTGCAGGGCAAGGGAAATACGACGGTTTATCGCGTGATTGGCCACAAATCCGCTTAAAACCCATAATTCTGGGCGTTCTCCAGACTTTTTATTATTAATTACCTCTATTCCCTCATCGCCAGTTCAATGCGGCACGTGTAGCAGGGAAAAAAGTACAGATGGGCTATGTATAAGCTTACGTAAGTAGCGCCGGAACGCCTGTTACGCTGAAAAAACGAGCAAGGCATCTAGTATTTTCGATTATGGCCGCTGGTCATACGGCATGTCAGCGCCTCAGGCAACTGGAAACTTTACACTCTGTAACGGAACGTCTAAATCGAACAATAGACACTTAGGGCGGTTGGTCGCTATCCTTCGCGCCATCCTATGAGTGATGTTTTGCCATACCAGTAGAAAGGATTAGGCCATGTATTCAGTCGTATGTAAAAACACGGGGCAAGTCTTGGCAAAGAATTTGACGCTGGACGAAGTCGATCGATGGGTTGCAAAAAACGAAGCAAAATTTGGCAGTATTCGTACGGTCGGCATGACGATCTTTGTTACTAATTAGCACTAGCGTTCAATACACACTCTTTTTACGCGAATTCTCTTCATCAAATAAAGCCGTCCTTGCACAAAAGCAGGGCGGCTTTTTTGTTTCCACCACCATGATTGGCAGGTATGCCTGATAGTTAGCAATCTCGTGTAGCGGTAGACTCTCTATATTCCGTATAATAAGAAATACAGTTAGTTATGGCAGGCGTGCCGAATTAGTCAAACTATGTCGTCTGCTGTTGCCAAGGGTTCTCCCATACTTACTGTTTTACTGTCTGTTGGCTTTTACGCCAATCTTAATAAACTGAATTTGCCGAAAGGATTTCTATGCGTTTTTCTTCGCCTTTGCTTTTTACTGTCCTGGCAGCAGCGCTTGGACTGTCCGGCTGCGCCAATATGCAAATGGGTTCAACATCGGCCAAAACCGAAGCTACCGGATCGGCAGGAGGCGCCAATAGCCAGAATGCCAACAAACAGCTGGAACATTGTAGCGCGCCACTGGGCACCATAGCCGTTGTGGAAGATACCAATGCGCCTTGGTATGGCATCCTGACCGGCCAATATCATTTAGGATCGACGGTTCCTGTCCTTCGACTGCTGATTCAGCAATCGAACTGTTTTGTTATCGTCGAGCGTGGCAGAGCTATGGACAATATGATGGGTGAACGTCAGCTGGAACAATCCGGTGAACTGCGCAGACGTTCCAGTTTTGGTAAAGGCCAGATGGTTGCTGCAGATTATTCGCTCTCGCCATCCATTACCTTCACAAACGATAACGCTGGCGGTATTGGCGGAGCATTGGGCGGATTGCTCGGTGGTAGCCTGGGCGCAGCAATCGGCGGTAGTCTGAACGCCAAGGAAGCCAGCACCCTCCTGACATTGATCGACAACCGTTCCGGCGTTCAACTGGCTGCCGCCGAGGGCAGCGCCAAGAACTGGGATTTTGGCGCGGTTGGTAGTCTGTTTGGCGGCCGCGGCGGTGGCGGATTAGGCGGATACTCGAATACAGCGGAAGGCAAAGTGATCGTTGCCGCCTTCATGGACTCGTACAATAATATCGTCAAGGCGGTGCGCAACTATAAAGCACAGCATATCGAGGGAGGGCTAGGTACGGGTGGTCAGCTCGGTGTCCAAGGTGACGATGACGCAACGCCTGCGGTGCAGAAAAAGAGAACGTCGCGCAGGAAACGCTGATTTAGATTTGGTGTCCCCGTGCATGCAGCACATTCGGTGCGATATGCAGGCATAGAGAAGCAAGCAACATTAGCGCGCAGACCTGACAAGGTTTGCGCGCTTTATCGTTTCTGTTCCCTCAAAAATCTCGTAATTGATGTAAAACACCGCGATCGCCCATGAACCTTACTCATAGGCGATATGATTCAATTTTACTTTACCGTATCACGCCATCAGCACAGTGCTATTTTCGGTTCATGCTTTGCAAAGGACTGGGCAGTTTTTCCGGCAATAGATTCACAGCTTGCATGCTTGACACAAATTAGGGTGTTTTGGATAGGTATTTCATGGGAAAATGTATCCGGCCCTAGGGCGCGGCATTATGGCGCATACACCTGGAAAGAAATTTAAAAAATTTCAGGGAAAAGCCAAGATACTGCCAAAAATGGCAAAACGGCTTCAAACGGAAAATCATTGCGATTGTTGTTATGAGCGGTCATCTTTACATCGTCGCCGCCCCATCAGGTGCGGGTAAAACGACACTGGTCAGCATGTTATTGGCCAGCGACCCACGTATCTGTCTATCGATTTCAAAAACTACGCGCTCGCCCAGACATGGCGAACAGAATGGGCGCGACTACCATTTTATTGACGTGGCCACCTTCCTTGCTGAAGTCGAAAATGGCGAATTCCTGGAATGGGCGCTAGTCCACGGCAATTATTACGGCACATCCCGACGGTTGATCGAAGCGCGTATGGCGGCGGGCTACGACGTTCTCCTGGAAATCGACTGGCAAGGCGCGCAACAGGTGCGCAAAGTTTTCCCCGAAGCAATCGGTATTTTTATACTGCCCCCTTCGCTAGTTGCTCTGGAAGAACGCCTGGCGCATCGCGGAACGGACTCAGCCGAAACGGTGACGCGCCGACTGGCCGCCGCGCGTGAAGAAATGCGGCATGTAAGCGAGTTTGGCTATGTTATTATCAACGATGATTTGCAACAGGCATATCACAGCCTAAAATCGATCATCATCGCTTCGCGTTTGCGCTACAAGAACCAGAAAAAGTGCCACGCCGCACTATTTTCTGCATTGCTTGGATGATGATACTGATACGAGATTTAAGAATTATTGTTATAGGATTTTCATATGGCACGAGTCACCGTAGAAGATTGCATCCATGCAATCCCAAACCGCTTCCAAATGACGCTGGCTGCGACTTACCGCGCTCGTCAGATTACCTCCGGCGCAACTCCCATGGTTGAGGCCGATCGGGACAAGCCGACCGTCATTGCCTTGCGCGAACTCTCCCAAGGTTTATATGGACTGGAAATGCTCAACCGCAGCAAAACCTGAATCTCGGAGCACGAGATTAACCGGGAGCGGTCATGTCTGAGGATGCCAGAGGGCACGCCTCTATCAAGGCCTCTGCACCGCCCATCCAGATAGGTGCGTCGGAATATCGTCCTACAGATCCGGCTGTGCGCAGTTTTATAGCGTCTCTGTCCTATCTCGAACCGAACGAAGTTTCCCAGGTCATCGAAGCCTATCGCTTCAGCGAAAAAGCGCACGCGGGGCAAAAACGGATTTCCGGCGAACCGTATATCACGCACCCCCTGGCTGTCGCCAAAACCCTAGTGGAATGGCATATGGATCTCCAGGCCATCGTTGCTGGATTGTTGCACGATGTCATGGAAGATACCGCCGTCACCAAAAATGAAATCGCGGCGCGTTTTGGCAAGCCAGTCGCCGAACTGGTCGACGGGCTGTCCAAACTCGAAAAAATTGAATCGCAAACCTATCAGCAGGCACAAGCAGAAAATTTCCGCAAAATGCTGATGGCGATGATGCGCGATCTGCGCGTTGTGCTCATCAAACTTGCCGATCGTTTACACAACATGCAAACCATGGCTTTTTTGCGTCCGGATAAGCGGCAGCGCATTGCCAAGGAAACATTGGAAATCTACGCGCCCATCGCGATACGGATCGGCCTGAACCATGTCGGACGGCAACTCCAGGATTTATCGTTCCAGCACATTTATCCTCGCCGCTTCCAGGTACTGACCAAGGCGCTCAAGGCCGTGCGCGGCAACCGGCGCGAACTGCTGGCAAAAATCCTCAATGGCATCCGCAATAAACTGCGTGAGGCAAAAATCGAGGCGGGCGTTTTTGGCCGGGAAAAAAGTTTGTACTCGATCTACCACAAAATGGTCGAGAAGCACCTGAGTTTTTCGCAAGTCCTTGATATTTATGGATTCCGGATTATCGTCAACGATACGCCAACCTGCTATCTGGCGTTAGGCGCGCTGCATAGTCTGTACAAACCCGTTCCTGGAAAATTCAAGGATTACATCGCCATTCCCAAAGAAAACGGCTACCAGTCTTTACACACAACACTGATTGGTCCTTACGGTACGCCTATCGAAATACAGATCCGCACGCAAAGCATGCATCATGTCGCCGAGGACGGCATTGCTTCGCACTGGCTCTACAAAGATAGCGAGGAAAGCGGTGCGGAGTTGCAAATCAAAACGCACAAGTGGCTGCAATCTCTGTTTGAACTGCAAACCTCATCGGGCGACTCTTCCGAATTCCTGGAACACGTCAAGGAAGATCTCTTCCCGGATGAAGTGTACGTTTTTACGCCGAAAGGAAAAATTCTGTCTTTGCCGCGCCAGGCTACGGTCATCGATTTTGCCTATGCTGTGCATACCGACATCGGGCATCATTGTGTAGCCGCTATGGTTGGCCACGAGTTGATCCCGCTGTCCGCCGAGCTCTCCAACGGCGACCAGGTCGAAATCATTACGGCGCCGAATGCCACTCCGAATCCGGCCTGGCTCGGCTATGTCAAAACCAGCCGCGCGCGGAGCAAAATCCGGCAGTTTCTCAGAACCCAGCAACAGGAAAGCGCCAGCCTGCTGGGTAAAAACCTGCTAGGACAGGCGCTACGCGCGCGCGGCATTTCTCAGGATAAGATTCCGACAGCCGCCTGGGACGATCTGGTCAATAAGGCAGGGAAAAAATCGAAAAATGATGTTTATGCCGACATCGGGCAAGGCAATACACCCGCCGCCGTCTATGCACAACGCCTGGCCAATCACGAACAGGTATATGCGGACGGGGAAAGAACGCCCGCGTCATTGGCCATTCGCGGCAACGAAGGCGCGGCCATTCAACTGGCGCCATGTTGCTGCCCGATTCCTGGCGACCCGATCATCGGCCTGCCGCACAAGCACAGCGGACTGATCGTTCATAGCCACACGTGCCCGGAAATCCGCGGAGTACAAGGCAACGAAGCCAACGACTGGATTCAGATGAACTGGGCGCCTGAACCTGGAATCCTGTTCGATACACGCATCAAGGTCACGATCCGCCACCTTAACGGCATGCTGGGACGTATCGCCACCGCCATCTCACAAGCGGGCGCCAGCATCGAGCAGGTCAATATGGACAACCAATATCACGGCCTGACTTCGGATCTGCATTTTCTTATTCAGGTAGCAAACCGCCAGCATCTGGCTCGACTCATACGCCAATTACGCCGCATCCCCGAAGTTATCCGCATTGCCCGCGAACAACAGGAGTAAAGAGACGGCATGAAAGTTCTGGTTCTCGGCGCTGGAGTCGTTGGCGTCAGCAGCGCCTGGTACCTCGCCCGTGCAGGACACCGCGTCACGGTAATTGACCGGCAAGCGGGAGCGGGGCTGGAAACGAGCTTTGCCAATGGCGGCCAAATTTCGGTTTCCCACGCCGAACCCTGGGCCAACCCACATACCTTGCGGCGCGCGCTGGGCTGGCTGGGGCATGAAGATGCGCCGTTGCTTTTCCGCCTTCGCCCCGATCGAAAGCTGTTTGACTGGAGCTGGCGTTTTCTGCGCGAATGCACGTCTGCCCGGGTGCGCGCCAATGTGCGCGACATCCTTGCGTTGGCGATCTACAGTCGTCAAAAGCTCGGCGAACTGCGCCGTGAAACGGGCATTGAATACGAACAGCGCGAGTGCGGCATTCTGCACGTCTATACCGACGCCCGTGAATACGCGGCAGCGATCGAAGCCGCCAACGTCATGCGCGCGTTCGGTTGTGACCGGCGTCCGGTTGATGTCGACGAATGCGTTGCCATCGAACCGGCACTGCATGCGGCGCGACCCATGCTAGTCGGCGGCGACTATACAAAAGAAGATGAATCTGGCAATGCCCTGCTGTTTACCCAGCGCCTGGCACAGCGATGCGTCGACGCAGGCGTCGAATTCCTTTTCGATGCGCGGATCAGCGCGCTGCAAACCGGGCGCGACGGCAATCTGCGCAATATCGTCCTGCAGACTGCGGACGGCGATATAGAAGCGCTTGCTGCGCAGGCTTACGTCGTCGCCTGCGGCAGCTACTCGCCGCCATTGCTCGCGCCGCTGGGCATCCGCATTCCCGTCTATCCGGCCAAAGGTTATTCGGCAACCGTCCCTTTATCGGCGGACAGCGTTGCGCCCCAGGTTGCCATGACTGACGACGGCCATAAAATCGTTTTTGCGCGCCTGGGCCAGCATTTGCGCATTGCCGGTACGGCTGAATTCAATGGCTACAACATTGAACTCAACGAAGTGCGCTGCCAGGCGTTGATACGGCGCACGCAAGCCCTGTTTCCTCAACTTAACCCCGCAGGAGAGCCGGAATTCTGGTGCGGTCTGCGCCCGGCAACGCCCTCTAGCGTGCCGTTAATCGGGCGCACGAAAATCTCCAACCTGTTCCTCAACACAGGGCATGGAACACTCGGCTGGACGATGGCCTGCGGGTCGGGACAAGCACTCGCCGACATCATTAACGGCAAAGAGCCGGCCATCCCTTTACGCACGATCTAACTGACGCCTGTTTGCACAAACCGATGTGGTTCGACACGCATTGCCATCTGGACGCTCCTGAATTTGACGCCGACCGTTCCGACGTCGTCGCAGCGGCAAGAGCAAACGGCGTAAGCCGTTTATTGATTCCCGCCGTCAGTCGGGATAATTTTCCTGTCGTGCGGGCATGTTGCCGCCGTTTTCCCGGATGCTCGCCCGCCTACGGCATTCATCCCTTATACGTTCATCAGGCACATGAAGGGGATCTACCGGCGTTGCGCGACTGGCTGCGTACAGAATCCCAAGGCGATTGCCCACCAAGGGCCATCGGGGAAATCGGACTAGATTTTTTTGTGCCGGACTACGATGCTAAACGGCAAACCTATTTTTTTGCCAGGCAACTGAATATCGCCGAGGAATTCGGCCTGCCCGTTATCCTGCATGTGCGCCGCTCGATCGACACCGTACTCGGATATATCCGGCGCTCAGGCATCCGGCGCGGCATCGCTCACGCTTTTAATGGCAGCTGGCAGCAAGCCGAGCAGTTCATCGCCCTTGGCTTCAAGCTCGGTTTCGGCGGCGCCATGACTTATCCAGGTTCAACCCGCATCCGCGCGTTGGCCGCCAGCCTGCCGCTTGAAGCGATCGTGCTAGAAACCGACGCGCCCGATATTCCGCCCGTCTGGCTGAGGGACGCCCACTCATCCGACACGCCAGCCAGGCCGCGCAACTCGCCCGAACAGATACCGCGTATTGCCGGCATATTGGCGGAACTGCGTCACGAATCCGCCGCTCATATCGCTGCCGTGACCCGCGCGAATGCGAACGCCGTTTTTGGCTTTACCGCGTAATTTTGGAAAGCGGGCGTTTTTTCGCAAAAACCATCGCAAGATGGTTGTCGGGAAAATGAGAAAGCGCCATAATTCACGCGGTTTTCCGAATGCTACTGAGTCTCCCCAAGACCATCCCGACGACGGGGTAGCCGCGAGTTCCGACACAATTCCCTTTTCACACGAAAGGATCATGCGTGAATACCTATAAAGCAGACGTGGTTGTTGTTGGCGGAGGAGGTGCGGGATTACGTGCGGCAATCGCCGTCGCCCAGGCCGATCCCGCGCTGAAAATCGCACTGGTATCGAAAGTCTATCCGATGCGCAGCCATACCGTATCCGCCGAAGGCGGGGCGGCGGGCATCAAGAAGGAAGAGGATAACCTAGATAACCACTTCCACGACACTGTCGGCGGCGGCGACTGGCTGTGCGAGCAGGATGTTGTCGAATATTTCGTCGAGCAAGCACCCATTGAGCTGACACAGCTGGAGCACTGGGGATGCCCATGGAGCCGTACGCCGGAAGGAAAAGTCAACGTCCGCCCCTTCGGGGGCATGAAGATCGAGCGGACGTGGTTTGCCGCCGATAAATCCGGCTTCCACATCCTGCATACCCTGTTCCAGACATCGATCCAGTTTCCCTCAATCAAACGTTTCGACGAATATTTTTGTATTGATATTTTGGAAGATGAGGGGCGCTGCCAGGGGATCGTCGCCATTGAAATGGCAACCGGCGAATTCACCCTTATCCAGGGCAAATCGGTCATTATCGCCACCGGCGGCGCAGGACGCATCTTCCGCGAAAGCACGCTGGGCGGCATCGTGACCGGAGATGTGCAGGGTGCGGTTTTCCGCCACGGCGTACCCTTGCGCGATATGGAATTCGTGCAGTATCACCCGACCTGCATGCCAATCACCGGCCTGCTGTTCACGGAAGCCTGCCGCGGCGAAGGCGGTTATCTGGTCAACAAGGATGGTTACCGCTATTTGCAGGATTACGGTCTGGGTCCCATGCAGGACAAACCAAAGAATAAATACATGGAGCTTGGCCCGCGCGATCGACTCAGCCAGTCCTTCTATTTCGAGATGCAAAAGGGGCGCGTTTTCGATGATCCGGTACTCGGCAAACACGTACACCTTGATCTGCGCCATCTCGGCAAGGCGCGCCTGCATGAGCGTTTGCCGCTGATCTGCGAAATGGCCGCAACCTTCTTGGGCATTGATCCGGCCATCCAGCCGATTCCGGTACGCCCGGCAGTACATTACACGATGGGCGGCATCGCCACCGACAACAAATGCCAGACAAAACTGCGCGGCCTGTACGCTATCGGTGAATGCTCGAACGTCGGCCTGCACGGCGCCAACCGGCTCGGCTCCAACTCACTGACGGAGCTCGTCGTCTTTGGCAAACTGGCAGGTGTAGAAGCTGCGGAAACCGCCAAATCATTCGAATTCGGGAATGCTGATACGCTGCTCAAGCAGGCCGAAGCCGCCCGTAACCGCGTGCTTGCGTTCAAGACACAAACCGCTTACGGCGCTAAAGAGCGCGTTGCCAACATCCGCAAGGAAATGGCGCAAGCAATGGAAGAAGGCTGCGGCATTTACCGCGAACAGGCCACCATGCAGAAAACTTGCGACAAGCTGGCCGAATTGCGTGAGCGTTTCCGGAACATTGAACTGGACGATAAAACCAGCGTTTGGAACACCGACTGGCTAACAGCGATCGAACTCGACTACCAGCTCGATGTGGCGCAATCCATCGTTTATTCAGCCATCAACCGCAAAGAGTCGCGCGGCGCCCACCAGCGACTGGATGGTTATGGACAGCGCGATGATGTTAACTTCCTCAAGCATTCCGACGCATACTATGTGCCCGGCGCCGCACCGCGTCTTGAATACACCGACGTGAAGATTACCAAATCACCACCTGCTGCGCGCGTTTACGGTGCGGCAGGCGAAAAAGCCGATGCGGAAAGGAAGGCTGCCCATGTCTGAACAGAAATTCATTGAAATCGAGGTGCTCCGCTACCTGCCGGAAAGCGACGAAGCGCCGCATTCCGAAGTCTACAAGGTGCCTTTCACCAACGATATGTCGGTATTGCAAGGCATCCAGTACATCAAGGACAACTTCGATGGCACGCTGACTTTCCGCTGGTCGTGTCGCATGGCGATCTGCGGCAGTTGCGGCATGATGATCAACGGCATTCCCAAACTGTCTTGCGAGACTTTTATCCGCGACTATTACCAGGAAGGCCAAACCAACCGGATTACCGTCGAGGCACTCTCGCATTTCCCGATTGACAAGGATCTGGTCGTCGATTTTTCAGGGTTTATCGACAAGCTGGAAAGCGTCCATCCTTACATCATCCCCAAAGAACCCAGAACGCTTGAGGAGGGGGAATATATCCAGACACCGGCGCAGGTGCAGGAATATATGCAATTCACTTCGTGCATTAACTGTACGCTGTGTTATGCCGCCTGCCCGCAGTACGGCCTCAACCCCGACTTTATCGGCCCTGGCGCGATTGCGCTGCTGCACCGCTACAACATGGATTCACGCGATGGTGGTAGCAAGCAGCGTATGGAGTTGCTTGCATCCGAGGAAGGCGTTTATGTATGTAGCGCCGTCGCCTACTGCTCAGAGGTGTGCCCCAAACATGTCGATCCGGGCAATGCCGTGAATCTCAACAAGATCGAAGCCGCAAAGGACTACTTCCTGCGCTTTCTGTCGCCGAAAGGGGGTGCCCAGTGAGCAAACGCAAACCGTATATTCGCCCGATGGAGGGGTGGTGGAAGAAGAATCCTTTCTACGTCGAATATGTGATCCATGAAAGCACAGCGCTATTCGTCATTGCCTACGCCATCGTCCTGTTGGTCGGGCTGGTGCGCCTGAGTCAAGGCGAAACCTATTGGAATGATTGGCTGGCCGCGCTGAAAAGCCCGGTATCGATCATTTTTCACCTAATCTTGCTGGTTGCGATTGCTTACCATGCCTATACATGGTTCAAGATCATGCCGATCACCATGCCGCCCGTTCGGATCGGCGGTAAAAAGCTCGCGCCCGGCACCATTATCGCAGGCGGGCTGACGGCCGCGGTTGTCGCCGCTCTCGGACTGATCGCCCTGGTTGGGAGGATTGCTGCATGAAAAAAATTCGTAAGCGTTCCAACGCCCCCATTTTCTGGGGACTCTTTGGTGCCGGCGGCATGCTCTCGGCACTATTCGGCCCGGCGCTGGTTTTCATTACCGGTATTGCCGTTCCATTGGGCATCCTGTTACCGCAGGATACGATGAGCTACCCAAAGGTCCTGGCTTTCGTACAGAACTTCTTTGGCAAGGGCTTCATCTTCGCCGTCATTTCCCTGTTCATGTGGTTTGCCGTACATCGCACCTACCACTCGCTCCACGAGTTTGGCATCCATGCCGGCATGGGTGCCAAGCTGCTTTGCTACGGATCGGCGTTCATCGCAACCGTCATTTCGGGCGTGGTATTGCTGAAAATCGGTTTCTGAAACAGAAATGATTCCTTCCAATTTCTATCAGCAAAAACAAAAAAGCCAATAACATCAATAGCGCACCTGCCCGCCCTGCGTAGGCCCGCACGGGGCGGGTATTTTTATAGACGAAGCAAGCAACTATTTCTACAGGGCGCGCAAGCGATGATCGGCTTGCATGCGGAATAGCGCAGCGTGTCTTGGCGGTAAGTGCGCTGCATACGCTTTCCTACGATGACGCCGCCTCAATTCGCTCGATTTCTTCGGCAAGTGTTAGCCAGTGCTCTTCCTGGGCATCGAGCGCTTCATTCAGTGCCTTGAGTTCATTGCCGAGTGCAGTAATTTCATCGACCGGCAGGCTTTCTTCAGCAAAACGGGCTTCAATCGCCTGTTTGTGCATTTGCAGGGTATGTAACTGACTGTCGAGTTTTTCCTGCGCGCGCTTGAGCGACCGCAGCTGCGCCGCGGTCTGACGAGCCGCCGCATATTCCTGTTTTCGCACCGCTGACGTTTGCTCTGCCTGCCCGTTTTGCATACGCGCCCGTTTTTCCGCCTCACGCTGCCGGCGCGCGTCATCAAGGAGAAACTGCTGGTAATCGTCGAGATCACCATCGAACGGGGTAATGCGCCCGTGCGCCACAAGCCAGAACTCGTCACATACCGCACGCAATAGCGCACGGTCGTGGCTGACCAGAATCATTGCCCCTTCGAATTCGTTCAGTGCGACGGACAGCGCCTCGCGCGTGGCCAGGTCGAGATGGTTGGTCGGCTCGTCAAGCAGCAGCAGATTCGGCCGCTGCCAGGCAATAAGCGCCAGCACCAAACGCGCTTTCTCACCGCCGCTCATCGTACCAACCGACTGATACGCCATATCGCCAGTAAAACTGAACTTGCCCAGATAATTGCGCAATGCTTGTTCACGCCCCGATTCCCCCTTAGGCAATGCGGTGTGAGCAAGCCGTGTTAAATGTTCGATCGGCGAATCCTGCGGCCGCAGCACATCCAACTCCTGCTGGGCGAAATAGCCGATCGACAGCCCCTTGCCTTCGACCCGCCCACCCGACAGCAGCGGCAAGGCGCCGACCAGTGTTTTGACCAAAGTCGATTTACCTTGCCCGTTGGCGCCGAGGATACCGATGCGCTGACCGGCGGCGATCGTGCAGCTCACCTGGCGCACGATAAGGCTCGGCGGTGTGTCTGCCGAAGCACCTGCCGGCGGCAGATAACCGCAGTCGACATCGCGCAGTACCAACATCGGATTGGGCAGCCCGGCCGGAGTATTGAATGCAAAGGAAAATTCAGCCTCGGCCAATACCGGCGCGAGGCGCTCCATACGTTCGAGCGCCTTGACCCGGCTTTGCGCCTGGCGCGCCTTGCTCGCCTTGGCTTTGAAGCGGTCGATAAATTTCGTCAGGCGGGCAATTTGTGCTTGCTGTTTCTCATAGGCCGCTTGCTGCAACAGCATCTGCTGTGCGCGCAAGGCCTCGAAATCGCTGTAGTTGCCGCCATAGCGCGTCAGCTTTCCGCGCTCGATATGCAAGGTGACGCGCGTCACGGCATCAAGGAACTCGCGGTCGTGGCTAATGACGAGCAGCGTGCCTTCGTAGCGCTTGAGCCAGCTTTCCAGCCAAACCAGCGCATCGAGATCGAGGTGGTTGGTCGGCTCATCGAGTAGCAGCAGGTCGGATGGACACATCAGCGCCCGCGCCAGTTGCAGGCGCATACGCCAGCCGCCGGAAAAACTATTGACCGGCCGGTTCAGCTCGTCCATGCGGAAGCCCAACCCCAGAATTAACGCCTGCGCCCGGGCATGCGCATCGTGTGCGCCTGCGTCGGTCAGCGCCGTATAGGCATGCGCCATGCGTTTGCCATTACCGGAAGCCTCCGCAGCGTGCGCCTCAGCCTGCACCGCCATCAGGAACGCATCCCCGGCAATGACGAAATCCGTCGCGCTCTGCGCTGTTTCTGGCATTTCCTGGGCAACTTGCGCCAGCCGCCAGACAGACGGCACCAGGCATTCACCGGCATCTTCGTGCAGCGTACCGGCAAGCAAAGCGAACAAGGAGGACTTGCCCGCACCGTTGCGGCCAACCAGGCCAATCTTCTCGCCGGGGTTAATGACGGCAGAAGCCTCATCAAACACCCGCTTGGCGCCACGCCGTAACGTAAGATTCTTGAGGACGATCATGGAAGCGGCGCACAGACTGCACCGATACGCGGCAAAAATACAGACGAGGCGTCGGAAAATTCAGGGCAGGGCGGGAAACACAACGGCAATCCCAACCTCAAATGCGCGCAAATGCTTTATCGATTTCGGCACGCAGCGCATCATAGTTTTCAGTAACCGGATATTGCGGAAATTCGCGCACAACATTTTCCGGCGGATGAAACAGGATGCCCGCATGCGCCACACCGAGCATTGCCGTGTCGTTATAGGAATCGCCCGCGGCGACGACGGTGAAATTCATCTCACGCAGGCGCACCACCGCTTCCCGTTTTTGTTGCGGCATACGCAGGCGATAGCCGGTCAACATGCCGTCGGCGCCCGCTTCCAGGCTGTGGCAGAAGAGCGTCGGCCACGCCAGCTGGCGCATCAGCGGATGCGCAAATTCATAAAAAGTGTCGGAAAGAATAATGACCTGGTAGTCCTCGCGCAACTTATCGAGAAACGCCCGCGCCCCCGGCATCGGCCCCATGCTGGCAATGACATTCTGGATATCGGGCAAACCCAACCGGTGCTGGCGCAACAGATCGAGGCGGTATTTCATGAGCTTGTCGTAGTTCGGCTCATCGCGCGTCGTCCGCCGCAGTTCAGGGATGCCGGTACGTTCGGCAAACTCAATCCAGATTTCTGGAACCAGCACGCCTTCCAGGTCGAGACAAACGATTCTCACAACACACTCCGAATCAAAAAGAAATGAACGACAAGGCACCATTCTAACAAACGCACCGCCGCGCAACAGGCCTCTTGACGCCATTTACGGCCATTCCATGAGACAATTCGCCCTGTGCCATAAAGGGGAGATACTTTATGAGGTTTGAGCAGCATCAATCTCAACGAAATGCATCTGGTCATTTATCCGCCCTGCCGCCGGCACTGCTGGGCATACTGGTGCTACTGGTTACGGCCTGCTCACCAGCGGTTAAGCAAAAAGAAGCCGCGACCATTCCGCAAACGACGGAACAGGCCAACGCCCAGCGCGAACGCGCCGCGGCGATGCAGCAGGCGGCAGAAGAGCGCCTGGAGGCCGAGCAGGCGGAGTGCTACAAAAAGTTCTTTGTCAGCGACTGTTTGCGAGACGCCAAGACGCGTTATACCGAAACCATTCTCCAGGCGCGCGACATCGACATTCCAGCGCGCGATTTTCTGCGCAACGTCCAGCGCATGGAAATCGAGCGCAGGGAGGCCGAGCGAAATACCAATAATCAGGCGCGCGAAGCAGAACAACAAAGACAAGCAGCAGAATACCGCCGCAAGGAACAGGAACGCGCAGCCGAACGCGAACGTCGGCAGGCCGACAAAGCCGCCCAGGCAGCCGCCTATCGCCAAAAAGCCGCCGAAGAAGGGCGTAGCCGGCAGGAGCGGCAGGCACGTCACGCCAGACGCGATGCCGAGCGCCAGGCTGAGCGCAAACGGCGGCAGGCCGAACGCGAAACACGCGTACAATGAATGGGCAGTTGACCGCGCTTCGGGCCAGGCCGGACATGGCGCCGAATGCGTTCCTGCGCTTTGCCATTCCTGTCATTCCTGTCACTCCCGCCATTTCCACCATTCCCCACGCTTCTCCATTCCGCCTAGACCGGGCATCCGGACGCCAGTCAGCCGACGTGCATCAGTGAACGAAAAGCCGCCGCCATGTCCCGCTCTTTCGTCAAACGCTTGCCCAACGATACCGAAGGTTTTGGACTCGGCCAGTTTTTCACGCCGCCTACCATCGTCGACTGTATGCTGAAACTGGTACGCAATCACGGGCGCGTACTGGAACCTGCCTGCGGCAATGGCGCTTTTCTCGCGCATATCCCCGGCGCCGTCGGCATCGAGATCGATCCCGATTTCGCGCCACCGGGGACACGGGTCATGGATTTTTTTGAACTCCCGGAAGAAGAACGCTTCGCCACGATCATCGGCAATCCGCCATACGTCCGTTACCAGGACATCCCGCAGTCCACGCGCTACCTGACACGCAACAGCGTACTCGACGGCCGCGCCAATCTTTACCTCTTTTTCATCGAAAAATGCCTGCACCATCTGGCACCGCGTGGCGAGCTGATCTTCATCACGCCACGCGACCTGCTCAAAGCCACCTCGGCCATCCCGCTTAACCGCCTGCTTTATAAAGCCGGCACAATCACCGACTTCATCGATCTGGGCGATCTGCACCTGTTCGATGAAGTCACGCCAAACTGCGCCATCTGGCGCTTTGAACTCGGCAATTACGACCGGCGCACGCGCTACAGCGCGCTTGGCGCCGGACAGCCGGCCACTTGCCTTGCACAATTGCAGCGGGAAATACGGCGTTTTGCCGAAAACAACGGCCAACTGCTTTTTACCCGAAACGATTATCCCCTGTCGCTGCGCGACATCGCCTTCGTCAAAGTGGGCGCCGTCTCGGGGGCCGATGCGCTCTACGCCAGCGAAACGCACGGCAACCGCGACTTCGTCTGTTCATCCACCGTTGCCGACGGCAAAACGCGCCGGATGATCTGGTGCGCGCCGGACGCACCGCCGCCCGCCCTGCTGCCGCACAAGGCGCGCCTGCTGGCGCGGCGTATCCGAAAATTCGATGAAAGCAACTGGTGGCACTGGGGGCGCGGCTATTATCAATCCGCCCTGCCGCGGGTTTACGTCAATAACAAGACGCGCCGGCAGCAGCCCTTTTTCGTGCATGATTGCCCGCATTATGATGGGGCGGTATTGGCAATTTTCCCGCATCGGCCGGAAACCGACGTCCGGCAGCTGGCGTCAGCGCTTAACGCTGTCGATTGGGCGGATCTGGGCTTCGTCTGCGACGGTCGCTTTCTCTTTACGCAACGCAGCCTGGAACAGGCGCCGTTGCCTGCGTCTTTCCGCACCTTTCTGCAAAATGACAGCGAAACATCGGGACCGGAAAAATCGAAGTCATGAAAGACATTCAAGCGCAAGCGCATTTTCCGATTTCGTCCGCCCCTCCCGTGGATTAGAAAAGAGACAGGAGAAATCATGGTACCCCACCTCACCACCGCATTGAACGGCCCGCTGCTTGAACTCGAAAAACGTTTTCTTGACGCTGCGCCTGACATCGAGCGCTGGTTGCGCAGCCAGTGGCAGGAACATACGCCGCCTTTTTACGGCTCTGTCGATCTGCGCAATGCCGGCTTCAAGCTGGCGCCCATCGACATGAACCTCTTTCCCGGCGGCTTCAACAATCTGTCGGCCGATTTCATGCCGCTATGCGTGCAGGCGGCGATGAGCGCCATTGAAAAAATCTGCCCAAACGCCAAAAGTCTGTTGCTGATTCCCGAAAACCACACGCGCAACCAGTTCTATCTACAAAACGTGGCGCAGCTCGTCAACATTTTCCGCATGACTGGCCTGAACATCCGCATCGGTACGCTGATTCCGGACATCCAGGCGCCAACGCCGGTCGAGCTGCCCAACGGTCAGTCGCTATTGCTGGAGCCGCTGGTGCGTAGCGGCAACCGCCTGGGGCTGAAAGATTTTGATCCCTGCGCGATTTTGCTCAACAACGACCTGTCCGCCGGTATTCCCGACATTCTGAAGAATCTCGACGAACAATTCGTGCTGCCGCCCGTACATGCAGGCTGGGCAATGCGTCGCAAATCCAATCATTTCGCGGCTTACGACGAGATCGCGGACGAATTCGCCCAGCTCATCGGTATCGATCCCTGGCGGATCAATCCGTATTTCTCCGTTTGCAAACACATCGACTTTCACGGGCGTCAGGGCGAAGAATGCCTGGCCGATAGCGTTAATGTCGTCCTGGCGCTGATTCGCCAGAAATATCAGGAATACGGTATCGAGGAGACGCCGTTTGTCATTGTCAAAGCGGACGCCGGTACTTACGGCATGGGCGTCATGACGGTCAGGAGCGCCGACGAAGTGATCGGCCTCAACCGCCGTCAGCGCAACAAAATGTCGGTCATCAAGGAAGGGTTGAACGTCAGCCAGGTCATTATCCAGGAAGGCGTGCATACCTTCGAGCGCGTCGAGAAGGACGGCAAGGCCGGCGTTGCCGAACCGGTGGTGTATATGATCGACCGCTTTGTCGTCGGTGGCTTTTATCGCGTTCACGGCGAGCGCGGCATCGATGAAAACCTCAACGCGCCGGGCATGCATTTTGAACCGCTGGCTTTTGAGACCTGCTGCTCGCTGCCCGATTGCCAGCAGACCCCGGATGCACCGCCCAACCGTTTCTACGCCTACGGCGTCGTCGCGCGGTTGGCGTTGCTGGCGGCCGCACTGGAAATCGAACGTACCGAGCCGTCGGAGGAGGCACTCTGATGCGCATCGCTTTCATCATCGACCCGCCGGATACACTCAACCCGGCCAAGGATTCAAGCATCGCCATGATGCGCGCCGCACGCAATGCCGGGCACGCCGTCTGGGTCATCGAACAGCCCGCCCTGTATGCCGCCGTCCCGCATGGCGTCTGCGCCGAGGCCGCCCATCTGGAAATTTCCGATAACGATGCCTGCTGGTATCAAGAGATCGCTCGCGAGACGTTATCGCTGCATGATTTTTCCGCCGTACTGATGCGCAAGGATCCGCCTTTTGACATGGAGTACGTTACCGCCACCTGGCTGCTCGAACGCGCCGAGGCAGAAGGGGCGCGCGTATTCAACCGCCCGGCCGCCCTACGCGACCATTCGGAAAAGCTCGCCATTCTGGAATTTCCGCAGTTCACCGCCCCGACGCTGGTTGCGCGCGAAGCCGCGCCGATCCAGGCGTTCATCGACGCACAGCGGGATTGTGTCCTCAAACCGCTCGACGGCATGGGCGGCAGCCAGGTATTCCGTGTGCGCGCCGATGACCCGAACCGTAATGTCATCATCGAAACACTGACCCGGCTGGGACGGCGCACGATCATGGCACAACGCCACATCCCGGAAATTAGCCAGGGCGACAAACGTATCCTGATCGTCGACGGCCAGGTCGTCCCGTACTGTCTGGCGCGTATCCCGAAAGCCGGAGAAACGCGCGGCAATCTGGCGGTGGGCGGGCGCGGCCTTGTACAGCCGCTCAGCGCGCGTGACCGTGAAATCGCTGAGGCACTGGCGCCGACGCTCATCGCACGCGGGTTACTGTTCGTTGGTATTGATGTCATTGGCGACTACCTGACCGAAATCAACGTCACCAGCCCGACCTGTATGGTCGAAATCACCCGGGATAGCGGCTTTGACGCTGCGGCACTGTTGATCGCCGCGCTGGAGCGCCACTGCACCCCATAGAACGACACCATGGTATCGGCAAGACATGCATCCCTGAGTAGAATAGCTCTGGCTGGCGCGTCGTCAATGGCGACGCACAGAAAACAGGGGCGGACATCGTCACCGCGCCAATCACCGATACGAGGACATTTATAAATATGGCACGCGCTGAAGTTCAGATCATCAACAAACTCGGGCTGCACGCCCGCGCATCAGCCAAGCTGACGCAACTGGCGTCCGGTTTCAGCGCCGACGTCTGGATGGAGAAAGGCACCCGTCGCGTCAACGCAAAAAGTATCATGGGCGTCATGATGCTGGCAGCAGCTAAAGGCTCGACCGTCATCATCGAAACCATCGGCGAGGATGAACAGCCGGCGCTTGAAGCGATCATCAAGCTGATTGGCGATAAATTCGGCGAAGGCGAATGACGTGACGATCAGCTTTACTCTGCACGGCCTGGCTGTTTCCAGCGGGATTGCCATCGGGCGGGCACACCTAGTTTCACAGGAAACACTGGAAGTGTCGCACCTGTTCATTGCACCGCGCCAGATCGACAAGGAGATTGCCCGTTTTGAAGCGGCAATGGCCAAAGTACGCGCAGAACTCGAATCCTTACGTGAGGACGCCGGCAACATGACAACCGACGTCAGCGCCTTCGTCGATCTGCACGTGATGATTCTTTCCGACGCCGACCTGTCGGAAGCGCCCAAGCAAATCATTCGCGAGCGCCGCTGTAACGCCGAATGGGCCATCGTCCAGCAGATGGAATTGCTGGTCGAACAGTTCGATGCCATCGACGATCCTTACCTGCGCGAACGCCGCTACGATGTCTGCCAGGTCGTCGAGCGCGTCGTGCGCGAACTGACTGGCCGCAATTCGGCCAGCAACCGTATCGCCAAGGCGAATCGCGGCGAGCCGCTGATTGCCGTCGCTCATGATCTCTCGCCGGCGGACATCGTGGCCTACAAGGATCACAATTTCGTTTCCTTCATTACCGATGTTGGCGGCGCCACGTCGCATACTGCTATCCTGGCGCGCGGCATGGGCATCCCGGCGGTACTCGGCCTGCACACCGCCCGTCGATTGATCCGCAACGGCGAGCAATTAATCATCGATGGTGAACGCGGCGTCGTTATCGTCAATCCTGATTTGCGCATTCTCGAAGAATATCAACTCAAAAAAAGCGAGTTCGAGATCGAACGCGCCCGGCTCAAACTGCTCAAGTCAGCACGCGCCACCACGCTCGATAAGGTCAAGATTGAGATGTTGGCCAACCTCGACGAGCCGGGTGAAGTCAATGCCGCGCTGGATGTCGGCGCGGAAGGCGTCGGCCTGCTGCGTACGGAATTTATTTTCCTCGGGCGCGGCGGCATGCCCAGCGAGGAGGAACAGTTCGAGGCATACCGCAAAGTCGTCAAGGGTATGGATGGGAGACCGGTGACGATCCGCACCTTTGACCTGGGCAACGACAAGCATCTGGATTCGCCGCAAATGACAATCGGGCGAAAACACATCAACCCGGCATTAGGGCTGCGCTCGATCCGCCTCTCGCTGGCCGAACCCAAATTCTTTCACGCTCAATTGCGTGCCATTCTGCGCGCCTCAAAATACGGCAAGGCGAGAATTCTGATTCCGATGCTTTCGCACGAACACCAGATCAACCAGTCGCTGGCGGCCGTCGAACAGGCCAAAGCGAGCCTGCGCGGCGAACGAATCGCTTTTGACGAAACCATCGAAATCGGCGGCATGATCGAAGTGCCGGCGGCAGCGCTGACTGCTAGCCTGTTCCTGCGCAAGCTGAATTTTCTCTCCATCGGGACCAACGACCTGATCCAGTATACGTTGGCCATCGACCGCAGCGACGAGCAGGTTGCCCATCTTTACGACCCGCTGCATCCAGCCATTCTCCGGCTATTGGCGTATGTCATCGGCAGCGGCAATAAAGCAGGGGTGCCGGTATCGATCTGCGGCGAACTGGCGGGCGATCCGCACATGACACGCCTGCTGCTCGGTATGGGGCTGCGCGGATTTTCGATGTTCCCGGCACACATCCCCAGCGTCAAACAGCGGATCAAACAAAGCGACGCCGGTGCATTGGCGCACAGCGTCCGCCGCATTCTCAGGCTGGATGAAACCTCGAAGATTCGCGAACAGGTCGATCGCCTTAATACCGAATCCGTCTGACCCTAAAGCGGGTGCCAATCACTATGTACAGCGCTGATTTGATCAGTACTCGTAAATAGATTGAGTATCACCCGGTACGCCATTTTCTTGGCGAAACCACACCATTAATGCAGAAGCTTCTTCCCCCCATGGAAAATAACTTCCAAGAATTATCAAAGCACAATGGAAGGTCGCCTATTTTCCGATACAGAATTGGCTAAATATTTTGCCCAACAGATCGTCGGTGGTAAAAGCGCCAGTGATCGAAGCGAGTGCGCGTTGGGCAAGGCGCAGTTCTTCCGCAAACAGTTCGAGTTGCGGCAATTGGCGGCATGCTTGGGCAAGATGTTCCCGGGTTTGGGCCAGCGCCTGCAAATGGCGTTCGCGGGCAATGAAAACATTTTCGGCCGGATGCCAGCCGGCAATGCGCAGTAACTCGCGGCGCAGCAATTCGACGCCCTCGCCCGTTTTGGCGGAAAGAAACAATGAGACGCTATTGCCGTTTTCCTGACGTTCGGCGCGGCAATCGTCTTTTTCGACAAGATCGATCTTGTTGTGAATGATCAAATGCGCAGGTTGCTGCGGCAGGCGCGCAAGGATTTTTCGGTCGCTTTCGCTAACGCCCGATCGGCTGTCGATAAGCAGGATAATGGCGTCGGCACGGTTGATTTCTCGCCAGGCGCGGTCAATGCCGATCCGTTCGACTTCATCATCCGTATCACGCAGGCCGGCGGTATCGATGATATGCAGCGGAATGCCCTCGATATGCAGAGTTCCACTGACGATATCGCGCGTGGTGCCGGCGATTGGCGTAACAATAGCCAATTCGTCGCCAACCAGACAGTTGAGCAGACTTGATTTACCGACATTCGGCTGGCCAACGATGACAACATGTAATCCTTCTTGCAGCAGGCGGCCTTGCCGGGCGCGGTCAAATACGGCATCAAGGTGATTTTGTAACTCTTCGAGTTGGCCAAATGCATTGGCAGACTCCAGAAAATCGATTTCCTCGCCAGGAAAATCGAGCGTGGCTTCGGTAAGTGCTTGCAACCGGGTTAGCGCATCGAGTAATTCATCAATTTCCCGTGAAAATTCGCCTTGTAAAGAACGTGCGGCGCTGCGGGCGGCGGCGGCACTGGCAGCGTCGATGAGATCGGCAACCGCTTCAGCTTGCGTCAAATCGATTTTGCCATTGAGGTAGGCACGTCGCGTGAATTCTCCCGGCTCGGCAAGCCGGGCGCCCAGATCGAGACAGCGCCTTAGAAGTAAATTGAGGACAATTGGCCCACCGTGACCGTGCAGCTCAATGACATCTTCGCCGGTAAAGGAATGCGGTGCGGGAAAATAAAGTATCAAGCCGCTGTCAATCAGCGATTGATCAGCGGCACGAAAACTGGTGAGTGCCGCCATACGCGGCAACGGGAGGCTACCGCACAGTTGCCGGGCAAATTCAGCGAGATTGCGCCCAGATATTTTGACGATACCGACACCGCCCCGCCCGGCAGCGGTTGCAATGGCGGCAATGGTTTCGGACGGATAGCGTAGGGTGTTCATGCATCTTAGTCAGTACAAAAAAACGGGCAGCTAAAGCGATGCTTCAACCGCCCCGATTTTCTTCACCATACGTTCCAGAACAGCCGTCCCGCTGCTTCAGGCCTTGGTATCGTTGGCCGCCTTGTTGCCGCTTTCGATCATCCGCGTGATCTGCCATTGCTGAGCAATGGAAAGGATGTTATTGACGACCCAGTACAGAACCAGCCCAGCCGGGAAGAAAAGGAACATAAAACCAAATATCAGCGGCATCATTAGCATGACCTTGGCTTGCATCGGGTCAGGCGGCGTCGGGTTTAGTTTGGTCTGGATAAACATGGTAACAGCCATGATGATCGGTAGAACGTAGTATGGGTCTTTGGAAGAAAGATCCTTGATCCATAAAATCCACGGCGCATCTCGCATTTCGACCGCACCCAGGAGCGCCCAATATAGGGCAATGAATACCGGAATCTGGATCAGAATCGGCAGACAGCCGCCCAGTGGATTGATTTTTTCGGTACGGTAGAGATTCATCAGTTCCTGGTTGAGGCGCTGTTTGTCATCGCCATAGCGCTCTCTGAGCGCATTCAGGCGCGGCGCTACCGCCTTCATTTTAGCCATCGACTTGTAACTTGCCGCCGAGAGCGGGAAGAACAGCAGCTTGATGATGATAGTCAGGATGATGATTGCCCATCCCCAGTTATTGACCACTTTGTGGATCATTTCCAGACACCAGAAAATCGGCGCGGCGACGATGGTTAGCCAGCCGTAATCGACCACTAGCGCCAAACCTTTTGCACCGATACCGCCTTCTTCCGACGGTTTGGCAAGCTGATTGAGGACAGACTGAATCTGCGGCCCAGCGTAGAGCGAAACTGATCGGCTAGCTTTTTCGCCCGGGGCAACCTGCGGCATCGGCACGATCACGCCCGCTGAAATATCGGCGCCCAGCTTGCGAACAAAATATTCGCGGGGTAGATTTTCTTGCGGAATCCACGCTGAGACAAAGTAATGCTGAACCATGGCAATCCAGCCGTCATTGGCTTTCTCGATAAATTTTGCCTTGCCCTTTTCGATGTCTCCAAAACTGATTTTTTGGTATTTTTCCTGCTCGGAATATACGGCTGGGCCGGTAAAAGTGCTCACCGTGCTGCTTTCCCCATCTGGCGTCGCCGTATCTCGCTGCAATTGATAGTAAGCGTGAGCGGAAAGCGTTTTTTGGCTGCCATTGTCAATTTCTTGCGTGACATCGATCAGGTAGCTGCCACGAGTAAAGGTGTAAATTTTGGTGACCTTAACGCCGCCTGTTGTCGCTTCCAGACGCAGTTGCACGGTTTTATCATCAGCACCCAGCTCGCGTGGCCCGGCAAGCGCCGAGAATTGTGTTTTGTGATTCGCCAGTCCTTCACCGATCAAGCCACTTTGTGCGACGTAGTGATGTTTCGGCTCAAACAACGCAAATACCTTGTTTTTATCGTCGACAGTTTTATAGTCGTTGAGCAGAAGCTCGACGATGTCGCCACCTTGAAGAGAAACTTTAGCCGTCAGCAAGTCAGTCTTGATGGTGATCGCTTCCGATACTTTATTTTCACCGGCGGCTAAGGCTTCGGGAATAGCCTCGGGCGGCGGATTCCCGGACGGGGCGGATGGCGTGGGCACAACACTGCCCTGAGTTGCCGTTTGCGCTTGCGTTACCGGTGCGGGAAGACGATTTTGTTTTTGCCATGCATCCCATAACATAAATAGGGAAATTAAAAAAATCGCTAATAAAATCAGTCTCTTATTATCCATTGAGGTCTATTTTCGGAAATCATGGAACAGGGTCGAAGCCACCCGGATTCCACGGATGGCAACGAAAGATACGGGCAACTCCCAAGCGAATTCCTTTGAAAACGCCATGCTTTTCAATGGCTTCTGATGTGTATTCTGAACAGCTTGGAACAAACCGGCAACGTTGTCCGAGCATCGGACTGACGACTAGACGGTAACAACGAATCATGAGCAGAATCATGTTTTTCATTGGTTTACCAAGGATTCGACATGGTTTTTTGCATCAGATTGCGAATCTCTTTTGCCAGCGCTTTTCGATCAAGTGAGTCGGGGCGATTTACCAATCGTAAAACCAAGTCTCTTGGCATCAGACGGGGACGCAGCACACGGAAGCTTTCTCTTGCAAGACGCCGTATTAGATTGCGATCAATGGCGCGGCGTAACAATCGCTTCGCAACAACCAGCCCGAGCCGGGCGCCATCCCCCACATCGGAAGAAGCGCGGATCCGGTAATACAACAGGAAATGCTGACTTTTCAGAGCTTTCCTGAAACCAAAAACGGATGAATATTCATCCGTTTTTGTCAATCGATACTGTCGTGGAAAGCCCAGCCTGTCTAGGGCCGAAGATAGGGCCATAGCTTCCTATTTTGACTCGTGCAGTTGTTTGATTGCAGATACCAAGCCTAGACAGCCAAGCGATGGCGCCCCTTGGCGCGCCGAGCGCGGATGACAGCCCGACCGCTACGGGTCGACATGCGGACAAGAAAACCATGAGTGCGTTTACGGCGAATGACAGATGGCTGATAAGTACGTTTCATGAGCAAACCTTCAGTTTTCGTTACAGTAAAAGTTTTGCATTAAACATTGATAGTTCATTGTTTGTCAAGAATTATTTAAAAATCCTAAATTTTTTACCATGTCATGTTGTAGATAACTATTTTCTAACAGGTTAAAATAATAGGACTAGTCTAGCTGCCCTAGCCGAGTTATCTCGTGGATCAAGAAAACACTTATCCCTAATGCATGCGATTAATAATTTTTGGGCTTTTTGTTTGAATCAGTTCGAACAAGAACTTCCCCCTCAGCAATTTAATACCTGGATACGTCCGCTTCGTCTCGAAGGTGAGGGAAGTCCTGAGAATGGTTTACGTCTATTAGCACCAAATGGTTTCATTCTCAAATGGACAAAGGAACGTTACCTTGCTCGCATTGAAGAATTAGCTCTGACTTTTTTTTCTTCCCCTGTTTCAGTTTCCTTACTGGTGGCAGAAAACTCCATCAAACAACCATTGCTAGAAAAACATATAGTATCTGATACTGCTTCTACTGCTAAATCTACTGTCGTTGATGTAATTCCGACAGGAAAAAACGAAAAAATGTCTATTGAAAAACTGGCTTTTTATGAAAAAACCCGTTTAATCTTTAATTTTACTTTTGAAAACTTAATTGTTGGCAGAGCAAATGAACTGGCACGTGCAGCCGCAATACAAGTTGCCCGCAATACAGGTGATTCAACATATAATCCATTATTTATTTATGGTAGCACTGGTTTGGGTAAAACCCATCTTATGCATGCTATTGGTAATTATATTTTACAATATAGCCCACAAACTATTGTACGTTATGTACATGCGGAAGATTATTACTCAGATGTAGTTCGTGCTTATCAGAAAAAATCTTTTGATAGTTTTAAGAAATATTATCGCTCACTTGATGTTTTACTTCTTGATGATGTTCAATTTCTAAATGGAAAAAACCGGACACAAGAAGAACTTTTCTTTGTTTTTAACACACTGATTGAATCTCATAAACAAATTGTTATTAGTTGCGATACTTATCCCAAAGATATTTCAGGCCTTGATGATCGCCTAATTACTCGCTTTGACTGGGGGTTGACTGTTCAAATTGAACCACCAGAAACTGAAATGCGGGTAGCAATTTTAAAAAAGAAGGCAGAAATCGATAAGATCATTTTAAGCGATGATGTTGCTTTTTACATTGCCAAACATTTACGCTCTAACGTTCGAGAGCTTGAAGGTGCTTTAAAAAAAGTAATTGCATTCGCTTCATTTCATATGCGAAAAATTGATCTTGATCTAGCTAAAGAGTCACTTAAAGATTTAATTGTTGCAGTTAATCGGCAGATTACTATAGAAAATATTCAAAAAACAGTTGCTGAATATTTTAAAATAAAAGTTTCTGATTTATTTTCATCAAAACGTTCACGCTCAATCGTTAGACCAAGACAAGTAGCTATGTGGCTTGCTAAAAATCTTACCTCAAAAAGCTACCCATCAATTGGTGAATCTTTTGGTGGTCGTGATCATACGACCGTATTACATGCTGTCCGAACAATCGAAAGTTTACGCACAGAAGATAATAATCTAAATCATGATCTGCATGTTTTACAACAGATACTGAAAGGATAAGTAAAAAATTATGCGATATGTGAATAAGTTAATACTTTAGTATGTGTATAACATGTTAATATAGAAAGAATAATTTAAAAAAATATATTTATCCAATATTTATCCACAGCAATATACATAAGTTTTTCATATTTATATTTAGTATATAACTAGTTGAATTATAATGTATATATCTATATATTCACAGTTTTTACCGGCACTTAGTTAATATAGGATTTATATATATGTTACTTATCAAAAGTCAGCGTGACATGCTTTTATCTCCATTATTATCTGTTTCTGGTATTGTTGAGAAACGGCATACTTTACCTATACTTTCCAATGTTTTACTGGAGAAAATAGGAGATCAATTAACTTTTTTGGCAACAGATATAGAAATCCAAATTACAACAATAATGAATGGGGCGATAGGAGAAAACGACGGTGCTATGACAGTTAGTGCAAAAAAACTTCAAGATATTCTTCGTTTACTCCCAGAAAATAGTGAGGTTAGCTTAAGCTTTGATGAGAAGCGTTTATTGATCCGAACAAAAAAAAGTCGTTTTAGTTTACAAACATTACCTGCATCAGACTTTCCGCGTATGGTAATTTCTGGGGATAACTCCAAGAAAATTACAGTAACACAGAAACAATTCCGCCATTTACTTGGACAAACGCAATTTGCTATGGCGGCCCAGGATGTGCGATATTATCTTAATGGTTTACTGTTGCTTATTGATGGAAAGTATTTACGGGCTGTGGCGACTGATGGTCACCGCTTAGCTTATGCTAGTATAGCATTAGATATTGAAGATGAATCTGATTTACCTCACCAAGAATTTATTTTGCCGCGTAAAACGGTGCTTGAACTTAGTCGTCAACTTGATGATTCTGATGAACTTTTACATATTGAACTAGCAAGCAACCAGATTCATTTTCAATTTAAACAAATTAACTTTGTTTCTAAATTAATTGATGGAAAATTTCCTGATTATGAACGTGTAATTCCTGCTTCATTAAAAAGTACAATTGTGCTTAATCGTACTGAGTTATATCAGTCAATGATTCGTGCTGCTATTTTGACTAATGAAAAATTTCGTGGAATTCGTCTTTTACTTTCTAATGGTCTTTTAAAAATAGTTGCAGCAAATACTGAACAAGAAGAGGCTCAAGAAGAAATTGAAGTTGAGTTTAATGGCGATTCATTGGATGTTGGTTTTAATGTTGGATATTTGCTTGATGTTCTTAATAATACAACTGCGGAAATGATTGAATGGGGGTTTAACGATGCTAATTCGAGTTCATTGATTACAATTCCTGGTAATGATCATTTTAAATATGTTGTAATGCCTATGAGAATTTAGCTTTTTATATAATCAAGTAATTTTTACGTGAAATAATTTAGGTAAAGGTATAAAAGGAATAGAAGATATGAGTCGGCAAGATGCTTACGATGAGTCAAGTATTCAACAATTGGAAGGTCTTGAAGCCGTTCGGAAACGTCCTGGAATGTACATTGGTGATACTTCGGATGGTACGGGTTTGCATCATATGGTATTTGAAGTTGTTGATAATTCTATTGACGAAGCGCTTGCTGGTTATTGTGATGATATTGTTATCACGATTCATGCCGATAATTCAATTTCTGTCGCGGATAATGGACGTGGAATTCCTGTTGGTATTAAGTTTGATGATAAGCATGAACCGAAACGTTCAGCGGCAGAAATTGTTATGTGCGTATTGCATGCAGGGGGAAAGTTTAACCAAAATTCTTATAAAGTTTCTGGTGGTCTGCATGGTGTTGGCGTTTCTTGTGTTAATGCGCTTTCCAGATGGCTGCGTTTGACAATTGCTAGGGAAGGTAAAAAATATCAACTTGATTTTGAACGGGGTGTAGTTACTGATCGATTGATTGAGATTCAAAATGGTGTTGAGGTATCTCCTCCTCGTATTCTTGGCGACACTGAAAAACGGGGTACAAAATTACACTATATGGCTGATGAAGCGATTTTTGGTCCAGTTGAATATCATTACGAAATTATTGCTAAGCGTTTACGTGAACTTTCATTTCTTAATAATGGGGTCAAAATTCGTTTGATTGATCAACGCACAAGAAAAGAGGAGAACTTTGCATTTTCTGGTGGTGTCAAGGGCTTCGTTGAGTACATTAATCGTGCTAAAACAATAATTCATCCAAATATTTTTCATGCTTTTGGTGAATCTGTACTACCAAATGGCGGTGTAATTATTGTTGATGTGGCTATGCAATGGAATGATACTTATGCTGAGCAAGTTTTGTGTTTTACGAACAATATTCCACAAGCAGATGGAGGAACACATCTGACTGGTCTGCGCATGGCGATGACCCGTGTCATCAACAAATATATTGATGAAAATGAAATTGCTAAAAAAGCGAAAGTAGAAATTACAGGCGATGATATGCGCGAGGGTTTAGCCTGTGTTCTATCGATTAAGATGCCAGATCCAAAATTTGCTTCTCAGACAAAGATGAAGTTGGTTTCATCGGAAGCGCGTCCAGCAGTTGAGGAGGTTGTTGCTCAGCGTTTAGCTGAGTTTCTTGCTGAAAGGCCGGCAGATGCTAAGGTAATTACTGGAAAAATTATCGAAGCAGCGCGTGCCCGGGATGCAGCTCGCCGAGCACGTGAAATGACGAGGCGAAAAGGTTTGCTTGATGGTGTTGGTTTACCTGGAAAACTGGCAGATTGTCAGGAAAAAGATCCTGCACTTTCTGAACTTTATCTTGTTGAGGGAGATTCTGCAGGAGGTTCGGCGAAACAGGGGCGTGATCGGAAATTTCAGGCGATTCTTCCACTGCGGGGTAAAGTGCTTAACGTTGAAAAAGCGCGTTTCGAGAAACTTATCTCTAGCGAAGCTATTGCTACTTTGATTACTGCCTTGGGAACGGGTATTGGCAAAGATGATTATAAACCGGAAAAACTGCGTTATCACCGCATTATTTTAATGACCGATGCGGATGTGGATGGGGCTCATATCCGTACTCTGCTTTTGACATTTTTTTATCGGCAGATGCCGCAGTTGATAGAAAACGGGCATATTTATATTGCTCAGCCACCACTATATAAAGTTAAGCATGGCAAGAGCGAAAGTTATCTTAAAGATGATCAGGCATTGAATCAGTATATGCTTAATATTGCCCTTTCTGAAGTTAGACTGATCCCTAAAGCAGGTTCTTCGGAAATTGTAGGCGAAGCACTTGACACACTGGCGCGCGAATATCTGCTTGCTATGGCCATTATTAACCGTCTTTCGCATTTTATAGACTATGACGTACTTCATATTCTAGTTGATACCGATATTGATGTCGTTTTAGGAAGTCGAGAGAGTGCTGAAAATAGCGCACAAATGCTTTCGCAAGCGCTTAAAGAAAAATCTGACATTCGGGTTTTTGCTTATTACGATGAAACAAAAGAATCTTGGCAGCTTTGTTCGGAAAGAAATCATCACGGAAATCTTAAACTTGGCTTTATTGATGAAGATTTTCTAGCGAGCGGAGATTATCGTCATTTACGCAAGATTGCGAAAATGTTATCCGGGCTATTTGGAAAGGGCGGGTATGTTGTACGTGGTGATAAAAAACAACCTGTTTCAAATTTCTCTGATACGATGCGTTGGTTGCTTAATGAAGTTGAGCGTAGTATTAGTAAGCAACGCTATAAAGGTTTGGGAGAAATGAACCCAGAACAACTTTGGGAGACGACAATGGATCCTAAAGTGCGAAGGTTATTGAGAGTCAAGATAGAGGACGCTATTGGCGCAGATGAAATCTTTGCAACTTTAATGGGTGAATCTGTAGAACCGCGGCGTAATTTTATTGAGGTTAATGCTTTATCAGCGGGGAACATTGACGTATAAGACTCTATTTTGCTCCTAAAAATCCTAAAAACCGAGATTTTATGATTAGTTTCACATTGATCCTAAAACTAAAGTTTGCGCCTGCTGCTTTATATGTGTAGTGAAATGATACTGTATGTTTCACGTGAAACATACAAGATATAAGTTAGTTTTTGTTGGCAGATAAATTAAATCTTAAAATTGGTTGTAGTCTCTTAATAGGTTTTCCTGTCAAAAGCCGGGATACTGGGTAAAATATATGCGAAGGTTCTTAGTAAGCAAACGTGTGTTCAACACATGCTAACTTCCTGAGATGCCAGACAAAAACAAGTACTACCGCCATTCAAAGATCAGTGAGGCTAAGTTTCGACATCTTTTGCGCCTCTTGGCCATGGACTTGACCGCCAGTGATGCAGCACAGCTATGTGGCTTCGTAGCCTTCCCCTCAATTGAAACAGTTCTAAAGGAGAACTTTTGGCAGTCTATGAAGATGACTGAAGGAGAGTTCTGATGCGCAAGAGCAAGTTCACCGAATCCCAGATTGTGGGGATCCTGAAGGAGGGCGATGCAGGCATTGCCATCAATGATCTGGTGCGCAGCCACGGGATCAGTGTGGCGACGTACTACAAGTGGAAGAGCCGCTATGGCGGCATGGATGTTGCAAAGCTGGCGCGCATGCGCGAGCTTGAGGCCGAGAACAGCCGACTCAAGCGTTTGTATGCCGAGCAGGCGCTGGAGATTCATGCCTTGAAGGATGTGATCGCAAAAAAGCACTGGGACCGCTAGAGCGGCGCGAGCTAGCGCAGGCTCTGGTGGTCGAGCATGGCTTGTCGGTGCAACGGGCGTGCCGCGCCAGCGGTCTGGCAAAGGCCTTGTGGTATCGGCCGGTGACGCAGACGATCGCCAAGGATGCCCAAGTCATTGAGGCATTGCAGGGGCTGGTCGCACGGCATGGGCGATGGGGCTTCTGGAAGTGCTTCCGGCGTCTGCGGCTGGATGGTCACCCTTGGAACCATAAGCGGGTTTGGCGGGTGTACTGCCAACTCAAACTCAATCTGCCACGGCGGACGAAGAAGCGCCTGCCAATGCGGGAGCGACAGACACTGGAGGCGCCAATGCAAGCCAATGCCCTGTGGTCGATGGATTTCATGGCCGACACGCTCTACAGTGGGCGTCGCTTCCGCACCTTCAATGTACTGGACGAGGGCGTGCGTGAAGCCTTGGCCATTGAGATTGACACCA
>ERZ773043.38-NODE-38-length-62947-cov-29.734084_pt1 | contig 62947 bp, 58 predicted proteins | sample MGYA00580636_ERZ773043 | MGnify/ENA primary metagenome ERZ773043 (study PRJEB29015, sample SAMEA2737992) | human oral metagenome | biome: human oral; feature: human-associated habitat; material: dental | place: China | collected 2065 ...
TCAAGCTTGAGTTGTCGTCCCAGCTGGAGGTGAATGTGATCGAAGCCCACGTCGTCACCATCCCCGACCGTAATAGCCGCCCCACCACCACACCCACCCGACGACAATAAACCGGAATACCGGATACTGCCTGTCAGGGTTTCCTGGTCGCGCCGGTTCCATCCCCAGCCGTATTGCATGCGTGCCCACTCCCTGTCATCGTCTCTTGGCCAGTAGGCTTGTGTCCACAGTTGACGTACTTGCTAGCGAAGAAGAGGTGCACTATGGCTGGCACAGGACAGCACATCGCCGCGATGGTGCGCAGCCACGCAGCTGGCGATGACGCCAGCTTCTACTCTGTTGCGCTTCAGGTCGCTGCACGAGAAGCCAAGGCCGGGCACCATGTCCTCGCTAACGACATCAAGAAAGCGGTGGACGCTTCACGCGAACGTCAGCCCCTAGGCAAGATTACGACGCTGGCGCAACCACGCGGAGAGCTGGCTGAACTTGTTGAAGCCACGCACCCGGGCGTGAAGCTGTGCCAGCTGGTCGCACCAGCCGAGCTAGTAGCGCAGATTAAACAGGTACTAGCGGAGCAGAGGCAACGAAAGAACCTCTTGGACTACGGGTTTGCTCCTGCGCACCGTCTTCTCCTGGAGGGTCCCCCAGGAACAGGTAAAACAATGACCGCGGCGGTACTGGCCGCTGAACTCGAAATTCCGATGCTAACGGTCCGTTTAGATAGTTTGCTGAGCAAATTCATGGGGGAGACTGCTAGTAAGCTACGGCTCGTTTTTGATGCTGTTGATCAACGTCGTGCGGTTTATCTTTTTGATGAATTTGATGCACTTGGTGCGGGCCGTAGTAGCAATGATGTTGGCGAAGCCCGCCGTATTCTCAATTCTTTCCTTGTCTTTCTCGAAGAGGCGAGTACTGAGTCTTTGGTGCTGGCGGCGACGAATCATCGAGCGATCTTGGATCACGCGTTGTTTCGCCGTTTTGACGCTGTCTTGACCTACACGCTACCCGATACGAGGCAAGCAACTGCTGTGATGAAAGCACGTCTAGGGACGCTCGCTGCGGGTACGAGCATGGTGAAGCTTGGAGAATACACAGTGGGCTTGAGTCACGCAGAACTCGTTAAAGCGGCAGAGACAGCAGCCAAAACCGTTTTGATGCGAGGTGAGACCCATGTTCGCCGAGAGGATCTTATCACTGCACTGATCTCGCGAAGAGCGGCGAGCCTTGGCTAAGGTTTCACGAGGCCTCGACCACCTCTACGTTCAAGGTCACGCAGAATCAGTCGACTTCCACCGACAAGGTGGGGGACTGGATAAGTCACCCCGCGATGTCGACCGCTACACGCATGGGGCGAGCTTGAAGCATTCAGCCGAACGAGTCTTTGAGAACTGCGACCGGCAGCGCATGGTCATGGTGCCGAGTGATGAAGAACTCCGTGCAGCAGGAACGGTGATCGTCCTCGAAGGTGAAGGTGCCGCGCACCCGCTGAAGCTCGATTCCCTCAACCAGCGCGCCAGCGGGCGAGTCAGCAAGCCAAAATGGCTGCTGCTCTCCGTGCGCGAGGCTATTGATGAAGCGCCGGAAACGGCAACCGTGTGGGTTTCTGACGCATACCGGCAAGAGTTCTTGAAGCTCTTCGAAGACTACTTGGATGACAAGAAAAACAGCAAGAATGGTCGTCCAAGGAATCAGACCCTCGTCGCCAATATCTGCCGGATTCGCGACGCGGTTCTCAATGACCTCTGGACGTCTGATTCAGCCCCGCCGAACTCTGGCCGGCATTGGTGGGAGTTATGGCTTGATGCGAACAGTCCCCATATCGATGCTTGGGAGACCTTCGTCGCTTCCTGCAGGCTGCGGTCTCTTCGCAGGGAACTGCGTTTCGGTGATCGGCTCATCGTTTGGATTGAAGCGACCTGGGCACAACTGCGAATATTGCCTTTCACTTCAGTTCCGCTCACCGAGATCCGGCGTCCGGAGTTTGTCGACACTGTCGAAGACCTTCCCGCGGACGAACAGACTGAGTATGTTGAAGACCTCGTTTCACGCGTCACCCCTGCTCCTGGTGATGCGCCTGCCGTTTGCCACCTCGACACCGGCGTCTTTCGGACCCACATCTTGTTGGGGAAATCCCTAGCGCCTGACGACCATCATTCCATCTTTAGCGGTTCAGGCACTGACGTTGATCGCCGCGGCCATGGTACATCGATGGCGGGGCTTGCGCTCTATGGAAATCTGGAACCGTTGCTGGCCAGCAGCGGGAGCGTCTTGCTCCGGCACTGTTTGGAGTCAGTGCGCATGACACCCGCGCTGGGTTCGCCACAACTCAATCCGCTCGACTACGGCACCGCAACCGCGGAGGCCGTGTCCCGCCCGGAGACAGTCCGGAGTGATCGGAGGCGCGCGTTCTGCTTGACATTGAGTACTGACCCAGACAAGCCTGGCGAACCGACCCTCTGGTCGGCCGCGGTTGATGCCCTTGCGGTGGGAACTGACATAGCGCGGTCTGGGGGCACTATTCAGTTAATCTCTACGCCAAACCCAGACGCGGCTCGTCTGATCGTGGTTGCTGCAGGAAATGTTCCGCAGTATGACGACGACCACCACACGAACTCAGTGAACTCGCCTATCCAGGACCCTGCGCAAGCATGGAACGCCCTTACCGTCGGCGCCTACACCGACCTGACGCAGGTACCTTCTCACCCGCAGTATGCGGGGTGGTCGACTGTGGCGGCAGCCGGGGACACCTCGCCACACACGACGACATCGCTCTACTTCAACATGACGCGATGGCCAATCAAGCCAGACATCTGCATGGAAGGCGGCAACGTCCTCAGCGACCGTAGTGGGTTATTTGAAACCCGGTTGCCGTCATTGTCTTTGCGCTCCACTGGACACCACACCAATGTCGCCCTCACGTCGGCGAATGCTACAAGCGCCGCCAGTGCGCTAGCCGCACGGCTAGCGGTCCTCGTCATGAGCCGGTATCCGGCGTACTGGCCCGAGACGGTTCGTGGGTTGTTGACTCACTCTGCCGAATGGACTGAAACCATGGTCCAGCGCCTTTCTGTTGACCAGAGTAAGAGAGCCCGCCAGCACCTACTTCGAGAGTTCGGCTGGGGCGTTCCCACGGAGGAAGCCGTGCTGAATTCGGGGTTGGGCGCGGTAACGCTCGTCACGCAGGATCGCTTCGTGCCATTCACCGGTGATAAGTATGCCATGCGGCACTTCCGGCTTCACCCGTTGCCCTGGCCCACAGACGTTCTACAGAGTCTCGGTGTAAGCCCAGTGCGACTCCGTATCACGCTGTCATACTTCATTGAGCCCTCAGCCTCACGTCGTGGCTGGCGCAACAAGTACGCCTACGCATCTCATGGCCTCCGATTTGACCTGCAAGGAAGGCTGGAAAACCAAACTGAGTTTGTCCAGCGTATCAACCGCCAAGCGCAGAACGAAGAGGGCGGCTCACGATTAAGTGAGTCTGACCGATGGTTCTTAGGAGAACGAGGCCGGCATCTGGGTTCCCTCCACCAAGATGAGTGGACCGGTACAGGAGCTGAACTGGCCCACTGCAACAACATCGCCGTCTACCCGGTCGGCGGCTGGTGGAAGAACAACAGCCGAAAAGACCGCCGTGACCTACCGATTCGATATGCGCTGATATTGTCTCTACAGACTAAGGAACAAGGTATCGACCTCTACACCCCAATCGCTACCCAGCTCCGTATCCCCGTGACTACGCAGATCCTGGGTTCGTAACGATTGTCTGCTGACGGTGATCGCATGTTCTGTAAATATCCATGGAGCAATATCACATTGTGCCGCCGACTGCCAGCAGGTGACTTCGTAAGTTGTGGTGCCGGTGCTCAGTGTTCCGATGCCGCGTCTCAGGGTGTCATAGCCCTCTTAAAACAAAATCTGCAGTCCCGGGTACACCAAACCCCTGCCCCATGGGCCTGAAAATCAGGGAAAAAATTAGATTTTGTTAAATGCGAGCTACAGTATCGAGTCGGATACCGTTCCAGGTTGTTCTAGCTGAGAAAATCACGAGGATCTTGGCGAAATTGGAAATAACAGCCACGCTGATTACCACCAGGCCGCTCATGATGATTGGAGTCCAGATCCACCCTTACTCTGGAAATCTCGATTCTGAGTGGGATGTACCGGCTAATTACGGTCGACTGAATTCACACCAGGAAACGGAAGTATGGGCTGGTGGAGTCCACCTCGTTGACCTCCATGCCGCAGTCGGTGATGCGGGCCAGGAGGAAGCGGTAGTCGCCGGGATTGCTCAGCTCGACGCCGACCAGCGCCGGGCCAACCTCGCGGCTGGAGCGTTTCACGTACTCGAAATAGGTGATGTCGTCCTCGGGACCCAGGACCTGGTCGAGGAAGCGCCGCAGCGCACCTGGCTCCTGGGGGAAGTTGACCAGGAAGTAGTGCTTGCGACCCTCGTGCAGCAGCGAACGCTCCACGACATCCGCATAGCGGGCGACGTCGTTGTTGCCGCCTGAGACGATGCTCAGGACCCGCGACCCGTGGGGGATGTGCACGCGCGACCCCACGCCCCCGGTGGGCAGGGCAGCAGCGGCGAGCGCACCGGCGGGTTCGGCGATGATGCCGTCGCTCTGGTACATCTCCAGCATCTCGGAGCACACCTGCCCCTCCGGGATGCGGGTCAGCTCGATCTCGGCCTCCCTGATGACCTCGAAGGTGTAGTCGCCGACGAGACTGACGGCGGCACCATCGACGAAGGTGTCGATGTTGGTGAGCGGGAACGGACGGCCCGCTGAGATCGCGGCCGCCACGCACGGCGCCCCGTCCGGCTCCACACCGATGATCCGGACCTGCGGATGGTGGGTCCGCAGCCAGGCTGCCGCCCCCGACATCAGGCCGCCACCGCCGACGGGCAGCACGACGACGTCCGGCACGGAACCAAGCTGCTCGACCGCCTCCGCGATCGCCGTGCCCTGCCCCGCGGCGGTGCGCGGATCGTTGAACGCGGGGACGACGGTGCGTCCGGTCTCCGCGGCGAACCGTGCGGCGGCCTCCGAGGCCTGGTCGTAGGTGGAGCCCTCCATCACGAGCTGCGCGTGTCCGCGCCCCAGCGCGTGGATGCGATCCCGTTTCTGGCGGGGCGTGGTAGTGGGTACGTAGACCACGGCGCTGATGCCGAGCGCCGCGGCGGCGAACGCGACCCCTTGCCCGTGGTTGCCGGCCGATGCGCACACCACGCCGGCTTCCAGCGCCTCCGGGGAGAGCTGCGAGATCAGGTTGTAGGCGCCCCGCAGCTTGTAGGAGCGCACCGGCTGGAGGTCCTCCCGTTTCAGCCACACCTCGCATCCGGTGGCGTCGGTGAGGCGCTGGTTCAGCTCAACGGGAGTGACGCGGGCCACTCCGTTCAACCGGGTTTGGGCGTCGGGTACGAGGTCCGCTAGGTCGGAAAGCACAGTCACGGCCCTCATTGTGCTAGCCGGAGGCAAAATTCGCACTCCGCAACCCCGGGCGGCACGCGACCTGGTGTCGTGCGCCGGGAGTTTGATGGGAGACGGTTCCGGGGCGGATACTGTGGCCACGGCAGCCTAGTGAAACGCTACCGGGTCGCACCTGAATAAGGTGAGCGAGGCCAGGCGCCGCATCCGGGGAAGGAAAACACCGGCGAATGAACGACACCTGACACCACAGTCCGGGCGGCGATGCTCCTCACCCTGCGTCAGGGGACTCCACGAGCTCCGGCGCCACGGGAACCCGGACCCCCTCATCGACGGTGCCGAGCCGCGGCAGGTCGTCTGTGGACACCTTCAACGCGTGGAACCGCCGCGCCGACACCAGCACCCGTGCCTCCAAGGTGCCCACTGCCGCGTTGTAGTTCCGGACCGTGCTGTTGATGGCCGACCCCAGCTTCTCGAAGTGTGCTCCGAGCGTAGCCAGCCGCGAGTACAGCTCACGTCCAAGGGCGCTGACCTCCGCCGCCGACTCCGCCAGCTGCGACTGCCGCCAGCCGTGCGAGATGATTTGCAGCAACGGGATCAGCAGCCCCGGGCCGGCCAGGGTGATCCGGCGGCTAGCCGCGTACTCATGCAGGTCCGGCTGTTGTTCGAGAGCCAGCCGGTAGAACTCGTCACTGCCCAGAAACAACACCACGAACTCAGGGCTGCCCGCGTCCAGCGCCCAGTACTCCTTCGCGGAGAGCTGGTCGATGTGGGCGCGCACGTTTTTCGCGAAGTGCCGCAGGTGCATGGTCTGCTGCTCCTCGTCGTCAGCCTGGCAGGCCTCCAGTACCGCGGCCAGCGGCACCTTCGAGTCCACGAACACCACCCGGTCGCCAGCGAGGTCGACGCGCATATCGGGACGAAGACGTCTGCCGTCGGAAGATGTGTAGGTGGTCTGCGTCTCGAAATGGCAGTGCTCCACCAGGCCCGAGATCTCCGCTATCCGCCGCAGGCTGGCTTCACCCCAGGCGCCCCGCACCTGTGGGACACGCAGCGCCGTCTCCAGGGCTGCCGCCTGTTTGCGCACCGCCTCGCCTGAGACCCGCACCCCCTCCACCTGCTGCCGTAGCTCCGCGGCCAGGGTGGTTCGCTGCCTCTCCACCTCCGCGAGACGCTGCTGCAGCTGCCGGAGGGCCTCGGAGATGGGGGTCAGCCGGATGTCAGCAGCCCGGTCGGCCTGCCGGGTCTGCTGCTCCAGAGTGTCCGCTGACAAGACCCGGAAGTGGTGGGCGAGCTGTTGGCGGTCTGCAGTGACCTCCGCAGCCCGCTGCTGCGCGGCGTCACGTTCCGCCTCTGCGCGGGCCGTGCGGGAGGCGACGCCCTGGCGGGCGAGCAGGTAGCCCAGGGCGATGCCGACCAGCAGCATCACCAGGGCCAGAAGCAGTGAGGAAGTGTCCATGGCGGAAGCCTCGCAGATGCCACCGACATTTTTCTTTCCCTGGTCCTGGGTCGCTGGCTTTATGCACTTTTGCCTGTCGTGATGCCGACAGACGGCAACGAGGCCAGTGAACCTTCGACGCCGGTGCGGGAATGTCAGGGGCTGGGTGTTGAATGGATACCGTGTTCGCGGATCCCACCTCCCACTTGGATGACCTAGCTGCTTTCGTGACAGCCTCCCCAACGAGCTATCACGCGGCCCAGAGCATCGCGTTGCGCCTCGTCGATGCCGGTTTCAATCCGGTAGACGAGCGGGCGCGGTTCCCGCAAGGGGCCGGCCGGTTCTTCGTTGTCCGGCACGGTGCTGTGATTGCCTGGCGGCAGCCGGAGCGCATCGGCGATACCACCGGGCTGCGCATCATCGGAGCCCACACCGACTCCCCGGCGCTGAAGGTCAAGCCCGAGGCCAGCTTCAGCTGCCGCGGCTGGGGGCAGATAGCCGTCGAGATCTACGGCGGCCCGCTGCTCAACTCGTGGCTGGACCGGGAGCTCGGCATCGCCGGGCGCATCGTCACCCGCGACGGCGCCCAGCACCTGGTGCGGCTCGACTCCGTCGCTCGCCTCCCACAGCTGGCCATTCACCTGGACCGGGGCGTCAACGACGGCCTCACGCTCGACCGCCAGGCCAACACCCAGCCGGTGTTCACCCTCGACGCCGAACCCGATCTGCTGGCGGCCCTCGCCGAGCAGGCCGGGGTGAAGGCCAGCGACGTCCTGGGCCACGACCTGTTCACCTACTCTTCCCAGCCGCCCGCCCGCTTCGGGCTGCACGGCGAGTTCTTCGCGTCGGGACGCCTGGACAACCTCTCCAGCACCCACGCCGGGCTGACGGCCATGGAGGACTTGGCGGATGGGAATGACCTGGTGATCTTCGCTGCCTTCGACCACGAGGAGATCGGGTCCGCGACCAGCTCCGGGGCGGCCGGGCCATTCCTCGGGGACGTGCTGGAGCGGATCGCCGCCGTCTCCGGTCTCGGCCTTGATGCGACGAAGGCCCTGCTCGCCCGGGGCTCCTGCGTCTCGGCGGATGCCGGACACCTGGTGCATCCCAACTATCCCCAGCACCACGACCCACGCGCCCAGCTGGTGCCGGGCGGCGGCCCCATGCTGAAGGTAAACGCCAGCCAGCGGTATGCGACGGACGCCGTGGGCGAGGCCCTCTGGCTGCGGGCCTGCGAGGCCGCCGGGGTGCCATCCCAAGTGTTCGTCTCGAACAATGCGATGCCGTGCGGGTCGACCATCGGCCCCATCACGGCCACCCGGCTGGGGATCGCGACGGTGGATGTCGGTATCGGGCTGCTGTCGATGCATTCGGCCCGGGAGATGTGCGGGGCGGATGATCCGCATCACCTGGCGGGTGCGCTGCGCGCCTATCTGGCAAGATGAAACATCATACAGGCCCGCCGGAACCAGCCCAAGGAGAGAAAGGCCGGTGTGGCGGGCCTGCTGAGCGCTTGTGGCAGAGCGCAATGCGGTGGTCCTGAACACCTGTGATCAACAATGTCTCTCACTGAGGCAACCCTAACTCAGCGGATTTGGGAAAGGCAAGGGGTCCGTAAATATTGGGTGCGACGCCGCGGTTCTGGGGGTGGTGTGCCGTAGACTCGTCGCTCGTGGCTCTCACCATTGGAATCGTCGGTCTCCCGAACGCCGGCAAGTCGACTCTGTTCAACGCGCTGACCCGCAACGATGTGCTGGCGGCCAACTATCCGTTCGCGACGATCGAGCCGAACGTCGGTGTGGTCGGGGTGCCGGATGCCCGGCTCCCGGTGCTGGCGAAGCTGTACGACTCGCAGCGCATCCTGCCCGCGACGGTGAGTTTCGTGGACATCGCGGGCATCGTGCGGGGCGCCTCGAAGGGCGAGGGCATGGGCAACGCGTTCCTCGCCAACATCCGCGAGGCCGACGCCATCTGCCAGGTCACCCGCGTCTTCGAGGACGTCGACGTCACGCACGTCGACGGCAAGGTCGATCCGGCGGGCGACATCGACACGATCACCACGGAGCTGATCCTCGCCGACCTCCAGAGCCTGGAGAAGGCGCTGCCGCGCGTCGAGAAGGAGGCCCGGATCAAGAAGGAGACGCGGCCGAAGCTGGAGGCCATGCAGGCAGCTGTGAAGGTCCTGGAGGACGGCCGGCGGATTCACGGCTCCGGTCTTGAGACGGAGCTGCTGCGCGAACTGTTCCTGCTCACCGCGAAGCCCTTCCTGTACGTGTTCAACTGCGACCAGGATGAGCTGGCCGACGACGACCTCAAGGACCGCATGCGCCAGGTCGTCGCCCCCGCGGAGGCGATCTTCCTCGACGCCAAGTTCGAATCCGAGCTGGTGGAGATGGACGAGGACGAGGCACGGGAGTTCCTGGCCGATGCCGGCGTCGACGAACCGGGCCTCGACGTGCTGGCGCGCGTCGGCTACGCCACCCTCGGTCTGCAGTCCTACCTGACGGCGGGTCCGAAGGAGGCCAGGGCCTGGACCATTCCGCAGGGAGCGACGGCCCCCGAGGCCGCGGGCGTCATCCACACCGACTTCCAGAAGGGCTTCATCAAAGCCCAGGTGATCAGCTACGACGACCTCATCGCCGCAGGCTCCGAAGCAGCCGCCAAAGCTGCAGGCAAAGTCCGCCTGGAGGGCAAGGACTACATCATGCAAGACGGCGACGTCGTGGAGTTCCGGTTCAACGTGTGAAGTATCTCGCAACAGCCGCAGGGTGCCTGGTCATCAACAGCAGGTTCCCAGCCCGGCCAGTTCGCTGCCGTCGGAGGCAGCGGCAAATCCTGGACCTGCGGCGCTGATGAAACTCAAAGAGCTTTTTGCGTAAATTCTGACCAGTCTGGTTATCCAGGCGAGTGGCTCGCAAATGACTTTATTCTATTTAAATTATCTATGCAAATAGAATCTTCATAGAGAAGTGTTTAACACTACGGTGATATCATGTGATATCACCGGGATGGGAGGTGAGCTATATGGCAGATGTCATCATTCGTGGTCTCAGTGAAATAGCTATTGAGCGCATTGGTGCCGAGGCGTGTTCCCTGGGGCTGTCGCGCAACGAGTTCCTGCGACGCAGGCTTGAAGGGGGCGCTGTGGCACCTGCTGTTGGCGTATCGGTGACTGCGGAGGATTGGAGTCGATCGGCAGCCGCATTCGAGGATCTTGCGGATCCTCATGTCATGGAGTCAGCATGGCAGTAAGGGGATGGCTGTCGATAAGTCGGCGTATGTGCGGATGCAGCTGGGGCAAGCCGCCGAGCTTGAGGAATGGGGCAGCGAGCGTGGCCTAGTACGGCTGTCAACCGTCACAAGGCTTGAATTGGGTTTTCCGCGCGCTCTGCTCAGACCGCCCGGAAGGCGTTCGCCATGCCACCTCTATCGCTTATGCCGCTTGAATTCCTGACGCCCACATTGGAGGAGCGGGCATGGGAAGTGCAAATGCTGCTTGCCGATCGTGGGCAGCATCGCGCACCGTCAATCCCTGATCTTCTCATTGCGGCTACGGCGGAGAGGCTAGGATTGACAGTGCTTGCAGTTGATAAGGATTTTGATCCTATCTCCGAGGTTACGAAACAGCCAGTGGAGCAGCTTGGGTTGTCATCACCCTAATAGAGTAATACCTTGGTCAGAATGGGAGGTTTAATCGCATTGCTAAATGGGTTTTCAGGCTTCCGGTAGGTGAAGATAAATTTTGGTAATATGCAGTATTCGTAGCGCATGCGCTACGGTCGTATGCCATGAGTGATGCCGAGTCGCCGATCAAGAGTTTGTCGCAGCGCAAGTTGCGCAATGAGTCCGGCCGGGTGCTGCGTGCGGTGAGTGGGGGACGGTCTTTCATCTTGACCAATAGCGGGGTTCCTGTGGGACGGATCGTGCCGCTTGAGCAGCCCGCTCCCGCGCTGAGGATCGTTCGTCCAGCGCGGCGTCAGGGCGGATGGGCGGCTTTGGGGATTGCGCGGAAGACTGGCGTGCGGAACCTTGTCGAGACTCTCGATGACCTGCGTGAGGATAGGCAGTGACCTCACAGCGGGTTGTCTATGTGGACCCCTCGGCCCTCGGCGCGTTGTTGATCGAACAGTCCGAGAGCGACGCTGTGCTGAGGTGGCTTGACCGATCCTCGGACATGCTGGTTTCCAGCGATCTGCTTGAAACCGAACTGCGTCGCCTCGCCGTCAGGGAAGACATCGACCAGGCTGATGTGACTCGGATTCTCGACGGTGTCGCGCTAGCTGCCCTTGACCGGGCCGTCTACCGCAGCGCAGGTCTTTTGCCCATGCCTTATCTGCGGACTCTTGACGCAATACACCTGGAGGCAGCCCTGCGACTTGATGCTGCTGCCATCCTTACCTACGACTGCAGGCTCAGCGACGCGGCCCGCTCCCTGGGACTCCAGGTGATCGCACCTGGAGTAACGCGTGAGTGATTCCCTCCCCCCGGTAGCGAAGTGGGTACTGTGGGTGAGGCTCTAGCTCAATGTCCGCTCCAGCAGCGAGAGGAAGCCGCGATGTCTGCTGAGATAAATGTGATCACATCAGGTCCGCGCCTAAGAGTGAACCTGCGCGATGACTTCGTCGTAGACACTGATCGTTCCCGGCTCGATCTCGTCCGGGTCCATAAGTGGTTGTCGACAGATGCCTTCTGGGCAATGGGGCGGTCCTTTGAGGTTGTGAAGCGGGCGGCTGATGCCTCCATCAACTTTGGCCTGTATGGCCCGGACGGTACGCAGGCCGGGTACGCGCGTGTGGTCACCGATGGTGTGACATCGGGTTGGCTGTGCGATGTCTACCTCGTGCCGGAGATACGAGGTCGTGGGCTCGGCACCGCTCTGTCGAGGGTGATCGTCGATTTCATCCGGCCGCTGGGTCTTAGGCGTTTTATGCTTTCGACGAAAGATGCCCACGAGCTATATGCAAAGACGGGATTCATCCCGTTTCCTGAGCCGCAGAATCTCATGGTGCTGGGGTCGGAGAAAATCCAGGAATAGATCAGGAAATGGTCTTGCGGGGGTCGAATAGAGACTGGAAAACACCACATAATCCCGTGGCGTCATTGATTCCCAATGCCGCCACGGGATCGTGATGGGTACCCTGTTGGTCAGAGGGTTCCCTGGTATTGCTCGACATGATAAGCGGTGCTCCTATTCCCCTCATGAGCCCAGCGGGACACGATGAGGTGCAGCCCGCCGAATCCGCGGGTCGACCAGGGATGGATGAAACCGCCGTAGAGATTCCAGTTTGCGATGTTCTCGACCTGGGTCTTCGGATCACTCCACACGCCGTCGGGGCGGCTCGCGGTACGGGTCACCAGCTTATTTTCTTTGTAATCCATGTACGCCATGGCCCACGTGCCGTCACGAAGTTTCTTCACCGACGGCTCCCCGAAGCGGGCGGTGAGGATCGGGGTGCAGGGCCGTCTCCAGCCCCAGTCTGTCCCATTCCATCCCCAGCCCTCGTACTCATTAGGCCAGAACATGCGTTCCCATTTGACGCGGCGAAGCATCATCGGGCCGTCCTGGCGGCCGGCGCGCACTGAGAAGATGTACACGTATTCGCCATCTCGCTGCATCGTCCACATCTGGAAGGGATCTGTGTTGTCGGCATTGTTGTCCCAGCGTAGATTCGTGCGCTGGAAGTCGTTGCCGTTGTCGGAGTAGGCCAGCCCGGCGAATCCCGACTTGAAGATGCCTGCGCCGGATTGGCCGCTATCCCAGCTCTCCATGCTCATGAAGGAGACCAATTGCCGTCCTGTTTCCGGGAACGAGATGCCGTCATTGGGGATCACGGTGAGCTCGGTGGTGTTCCCGACTCTGCCTCCGTGGGCGTTGTACATGAGCTCAGGGGCGAAGCCGTTGCCATATACCTTCGCGGCGCTGTCGAAGACGATGCCCTCGCTGGAACCTGGGGCGGAGGCGGAACGGAGCATGACCGGAGAGCGGTGATCGCTGCCACCTTCCGGCCAGGCGCTGCTGAAGGTGTCCCCGAAGAGATACCCGATCGACCCATTCTCAAGCACGTAGGGGATCCCGAGGTCGGTGCCTGCCACCCTCCAGTTGGACGCGGTGTACATGTCTGCGCCTGTCAGACGCTTTTTCGAGGTGGCAAGGCCAAAAGCGGATGCCTGCGGTACTGGTCCGACCGGGGCAACGAGCGAGGCGCCAGCCAGCACAGCACTGCCAGCAGCGATCTTGCCGAAGCCGCGACGATCAACGAAAGGCATAAAACCCTCCCTATTATTTTATAATTTGACAAAGACCGGATGCGCTTTAAGCCTACGCTCTGAGAGGCGTGGTGTCATGTGATGGAATCTTGCACCAGCGCTTCCAGGTGGTGAGTACGAGAATCCTCATCGCTCATGCCGTTCTATTTTCAGCAAGTTTGTGTCATGGTGTGATGTCAACACGGTGCATTGATGAGACTATTATCCAAGGGTTTTGTCCATATGATCTGCGATCGTGTGGAGTTCTGTTTTCTGTGGCTTTGATAAATTCTGTGATTATCTAAATGAGCCAATAGCTATTCGGGTATGGTCACTCAAATCGTCCTCGCTCCGACACCACCTGGTTGCCCCACTGTGTCAACGCCTTCAGTGCTGGTAGGAAGGTGAGTCCGAAATCGGTGAGCGAATACACCGTTTTGAGAGGTGGTTTGCTTCCGAAGACCTGTCGTGATATTAATCCGTCCTGTTCTAGCTGCTTGAGCTGGTTGCTCAATACTGTCTCTGTCGGTGATATGAGAGCGCGCCGCAGATCGCTGAAACGCTTCGGGCCTTCCTGTAGATGGTAGAGGATGACTGCTTTCCATTTTCCGCCCACCAGGTCCATGACGACGCTGATCGGGCAGGGGTATTTCTTCCCATTCAAACTGACGAAGTCGCTGATACATTCCGTTTTCATACCGTGCACCTGCTCTCTTGAGGGTACCTATCGCAGAGGATAGTTCTTGACCCAGTCGGATGGTGGTCCCAAGGTGGGGCTTGTAAAGAAGCTCGCCTCTCGACGCCTAAGGAGAACCCCCGTGACGTCCCCCAAGCCGATTATTGCCGTTGCCGGTAGCACCAGCAAGCAGGGCCGCAGCGTTGTCAGGGCGCTGTTGGGCAGCGGGCTTTTCCAGGTGCGTGCTCTCACGCGTAGTCCCTCTTCCCGGCAGGCGCAACATCTCGCGCGTATGGGTGCGGAGATCATCGTGGCTCCTCTTGAGCTGGGGCATGATGACCAGTGGCTTGCGGCTTTCGCTGGGGCCGCGGGAGCGTTCCTGGTGACCCCACCCACCCCGCCGAAGCATTCACGGGAGTACGAGCTCGGGTGCCGCTTGGCCGATGCTGCCGCCCAGGCAGGCGTCAGGCACCTCGTGTTCAGCACTCTTGAGAACGTGGAGGACATCTCGGGTGGGCGGCAGTTCGCCCCACATTTCACCGATAAGGCGCGGGTCGCGGACTATATTCGCACATTGCCCGTCACGCACACCTTCGTGATCCTCTCCTTCTTCTACACAAATCTCCTGGAATATTACACTCCGCGTATGATGGGAGATACGCTCCTGCTTCCCATCTATCTGCCCGAGGAATTCCGCGCGCCCTTCGTGGATCCGCTGACGGCAACAGGCCCTGCGGTACTGGAGATCTTTTCAAATCCCGAAAGATACCAGGGTGAGACGCTCGCCGTGGTGGGAGATGTCATCTCACCGCGTGAGATGGTGGAGACATTCCAGGAAGTAACTGGAATAAAAGCCGAATATAGAGATGCATTCACCCGCGAGGGCATGCTCCGGAATCTTCCTGAGATCGCCAATGATGAACTACATCTGCGAGAGGTGCTGGGCATGGTGAACTACGCAGTGGACTACGGCTATTTCAAACCGGAGCGTGACCTGGAGTGGAGCCGTAGCATCGCCCCGGATACCCTCACGTGGGAGCAGTTCCTGCTTACCACAGGTTGGCGTGGTGAGCGTACTTCTTTCAATGACTCATAGATATCCCGAGAGGGCGGTCAATGGGTCGTGATATTGGCCGCCTCCCTGAATCAGCCAGGCGCAGGTCCTCACGTTGATGGTCATACCAAAGCCGGTTTGGGTCTATGCTTAAAGGCTCATATTACCGCCCCCTGTGCTGGCGATGGCTGGAGAGGGGAATTCGGGATGACCGGTTCGGGATGTGGAGGTTGTTCAGGTGGGGCGTTCTATCTGGTGGGTGGGGGAGTTGTGCTGCCGCGCAGTACCAGTTCGGTCGGGATGATGACGCTCCGGGAGCCATCCACAGGGCCGGTGGTCACCTGCTCCAGCACCAGTGCCACCATCTCCCTGCCATGGCGTTTGAAGTCCTGGCGGATCGTGGTCAGTGGTGGGAAGCTGTACTCGCCCAGGTCCAGGCCGTCGAAACCCATCACAGACACGTCCTGCGGCACGCGCCGGCCCTGCTCGTGCATCGCTCGGATGAGCCCTAGGGCCACCTCGTCATTGCCGCAGAAAACAGCCGTCACGTCCGGGTCGGCCGCCAAGTGCAGGCCTGCCTTATAACCAGCGGCTGCCTCCCAATCCCCAGGTACTGGCTCGGGCACCGGTGCGCCCGCCTCCCGTAGGCAGGCCGCCCAGGTGGCTTTGCGGATCAGCGCCGACTGCGACCCCTCCGGCCCGCTGACATGATGAACGGTGCGGTGCCCCAGCGCCAGGAGGTGCCCGACGGCATCACGGACCCCGCCCACCTGGTCGGCGCTGGCCGAGGGGTAGTAGCCCACGAGGGCCGAGTCCGAGACGGCCACCGGCATGGCCTGCGGCAGAGAAAGGTGATCGAGCCCTGCCCGGCCGGCCTGGACCACCACGAGGCCGTCGATGGTCTGGTGGGAGAGCCGATAGACGGCCTGGCGCATGTCGTCGGATTCGGGGCGTTTCACCTGCACCAGGTTGACGGCGTAGTCAGCCTCGGTTGCGGCCTCCAGTACCCCCGCGGTGGTCAGGGCCTCCCCGGTGCGCTGGATCTGCTGGGTGAGCACACCGATCGTCTTGAAGGACCCTCGCCGCAGGGCCTGTGCCGCGCGGTTGGGGGAGTAACCCAGCTGGTTCATCGCCCGCAGCACCTTCTCGCGGGTGGCTGGGCTCACATTGTCCGCTCCCATCGAGACGCGTGAGACCGTCTGCGTGGAGACGCGTGCCAGGCGGGCCACGTCGCTCAACGACGGTCCACCCTTCGTGCTCCTGCGCCGGCTGACCATGGGCGGAGCTTATCAAAGGTCATAGAACGCCCTTCATGATACTATGTTGACGTTATCATATTTGGTTAAAACTATCGCCTAAAATCCCGTTGAATCAAGGGGTAGACGAACAAAATCTATCCTGGTAACGTCAACATAACTGGTGTAGCACCGATGCAACCCCACGTTCCGTTGACCCAAGGGAGCATGAACGATGATCGTTCCTAGGCACTACGAGGACCTCGGGATCCTCCACGAGAACACCCTGCCGCCCCGCGCCTATTACATTCCCGCCTCCGCACCGGCGGACCCGAGTCCCTGGAAACGTGAGGAATCGGATCGTCTCCAACTGCTGAGCGGCCAATGGTTCATGAGATACCTGCCCAGCATCCACGACCTCGCCGAGCGCTTCTGGGCGACGATGGCGGCCCCAGTGCCGATAGAGGATACGGATGACGTCGGGCTGATGGCTCCTACGGAGGCGGCCAGCGCAGAGGCAACCGTGCGGACGGGGCCGAGGGGTCTCACGGGGTCTGTGGCCTCGGCCAATACGACCGACCGGATCGACCCAATTGTGCCGCCAGGTTTCGAACCGGTGCCGGTACCCAGCGTCTGGCAGCGCCTCGGCTACGACCACCACCAGTACACCAACATTCGCTACCCCATCCCCTTCGACCCGCCCCACGTTCCCCAGGACAACCCCTGCGCCGCCTACCTAAAGGATTTCCAGTACGAACGTATTCCTGAGGCTCCCTGCACCTACCTGACATTCGAGGGCGTGGACTCCTGTTTTTACGTGTGGCTCAACGGCGCCTACGTCGGTTACAGCCAGGTCTCCCATGCCACCAGTGAGTTCGACGTCACCGAGTACATCCGTCCCGGCACCAACCGTCTTGCTGTCCTGGTACTCAAGTGGTGCGACGGCACCTACCTGGAGGATCAGGACAAGTTCCGCACCAGCGGCATCTTCCGGGACGTCTACCTCCTGTCGCGGCCACGCTCGGTCCTCTTCGACTACGCCATCACCACCGCGCTCGGGTGCGGTGAGGATGAGGACGCGGCACGCAGCGACGCGATCGTCGAGTTGCGGGGAGCCTTTCGCGGCGGCGTGACGCCCACCACGGCAGCGCTGATGGACCATGAGGGCAAAGCCATCGCCACCGGGGAGCTGGAGCCCTTCGACCCTGCCGCTGGTGGTGACGGCTATAGCCATCGAGTCCACCTGACGGTGGAGGAACCGCATCTGTGGAGCGCCGAGGACCCCTACCTCTACACCCTGGTGATCACCACACCGGATGAGGTCATCACCGACCGGGTGGGGCTGCGTGAGGTCGGGGTCTCGGGCGTCGTCGTCCGGGTCAACGGAAGTCCCGTCACCCTGCGCGGGGTCAACCGGCACGACTCCGACCCGTTCACTGGTCCTGTCGTCGACCTCGCCCACATGCAGCGCGACCTGAGGCTGATGAAGGAGCACAACATCAACGCGGTGCGCAGCTCCCACTACCCCAACGATCCGCGTTTCTACCAGCTGTGCGACGAGTACGGCTTCTACGTCATGTCCGAGGCCGACAACGAGAGCCATGGCACCCAGGCCCGTTTCCTGGCCGACGACTCCTGGGATAACCAGGTGGAGCACTGGAACGAGCCCATTGCTGACAACCCCGAGTGGACCGAAGCCACTGTGGACCGGATGCGCCTGTGCGTTCACCGGGAGAAGAACCGCCCCAGCATCATCGCCTGGTCCGCGGGCAACGAGTGCGGCTACGGCTGCGCCTTCGAGACAGCGCTGGCCTGGGCCAAAGCCTTCGACCCCACACGCCTGACTCACTACGAGAGCGCCTACTACCGCGACTCCAAACGCGTCTATGACTACTCCAGCATCGATCTGTACTCCCGGATGTACCCGTCCCTAGACGAGATCCGCGCCTACCTGGACTCTGGCCCGGACAAGCCTTTCATCTTGGTGGAGTACTGCCACGCCATGGGCAATGGGCCCGGCGACCTCGAGGACTACTGGGAGATCATCCTGGCCGACGAGCGCATGTGCGGTGGCTTTGTGTGGGAGTGGTGCGACCACGCCATTGCCGCGAGGGCCAACCCGGACGGACGGACGGTCTACCTTTATGGCGGCGACCACGACGAGGCCATCCATGACGGCAATTTCTGCGTCGACGGCCTGGTTTCGCCCGATCGCGTCCCTCACCCAGGGCTGGCTGAGCTCAAGAACGTCCAGCGTCCCGCCCGGGTGGTGGGCTACGACCAGGAGGCCGGGCTTGTCACCATCCGCAACGACCTCGACCACACCGACCTGGCCGGCTACGTCCGTGTCTCCTATGAGCTGATGTGCGACGGCGCCGTCGCCGAATGCGGTGAGCTGGAGCTGGGGCAGGCCGTTCCGCCACACTCTCAGGTTGTTGTTCCCTGTGCCCTCCAGATTCCGGACGCGGGCCGCAGCCACCTCAAGATCACCTACCGGCTCGCCGCGGACCAGCCGCTGCTTTCAGCCGGGCATGTTCTCGGCTTTGACGAGATTCTGGTGAAAAACACTGACGGGCGTCATCGCCGAGTCCGGGAGCTCGCGCGCCACTCCACCACCTGCGCTCCGGTGCAGGTGACGCGGCAGGGACCGCGGATCGATGTCACCGCTGGCGATCTGCGTTGCGTCTTCGATACGCGCACCGGACTGCCTTTCCAGATGGCAGCGGGCGGTCGGGAGTTCCTGGACCGCCCAGCGGAGCTCAACATCTGGCGCGCCCCCACCGACAATGACCGCCATGTGCGCCTGGAGTGGGAACGTGCCCACTACCACCAGGCCGTGGCGCGGGCCTATGGGACGGAGATCACAGAGGAGGAGGGGCGCGTTGTCCTCTGTTCCAGGATCGCGATGGTCGCGCCCACCGTCCAGCCCATCCTGCGCGGGGAGATGTCCTGGACCATCTGGGGCGATGGCGAGATGGTCCTGAAGCTCGCCGTGAGCCGGGCCGAGGGGTTCCCGTCCCTGCCGCGGCTGGGCCTGCGTCTCTTCTTGCCGGAGACGATGCGTCACGTCTCCTACTACGGGTTGGGACCGCTGGAGAGTTACGCGGACAAGCGGCGTGCCAGCTGGCATGGGGAGTTCGCCGCCGATGCCGAGGCCTTTCATGAGGACTACATCCGGCCCCAGGAGAACGGTAGCCGCGCCGACTGCGACTACGTGGCCCTCTCCGGCGGCGGCCTGGCCCTCACCGCTGTGGGACAGCAGCCCTTCTCCTTCAATGTCTCGCCATACACGCAGGAGGAGTTGGCCAGCCGACGCCACAACACGGAGCTGCGGCCTTGCGGGTCGACGGTTCTGTGCCTGGACGCGGCTATGGCCGGCATCGGCTCGAACAGCTGCGGTCCGAGCCTGGCCCGTCGCTACCAGGTCGATGCCCGTGATCTGGAGCTGGGAATCCACTTCCAGCCCCGCACCATCAGCACACACAACGAGGTGAAGCCATGAGTGGTAAAGATGCAGAAAAGACAACCGGTGCAGCAGGCAGGAGCGCCGGAGAGTCGTCGGGCGCTCAGAGCGGCAAGGCCGAGGAGCGCAGGTACCTGAAGTGGTACAACAAGGTGGGATACGGCTCAGGCGACGTGGCCGGGAACGTCGTCTATGTGCTTCTGTCCGCCTTCGTCATGATCTACCTGACGGACACCGCCGGGCTCAACCCGGGGGTGGTCGCGACGCTCATGATGGTCTCCCGGCTCTTCGACGGGTTCTCCGACGTCGTCTTCGGAGCGCTGCTGGACCGGACCCACACGCGCATGGGCAAGGCCCGGCCGTGGATGCTGTGGGGGTTCGTGGGCTGCGCGGTCATGATCATCGCGATCTTCGCGATCCCGGCGGGCATGGAGGAGTGGGCGAAGTACGCCTGGTTCTTCATCGCCTATACGCTGCTTAACGCGGTCTTCTACACCGCCAACAACATCGCCTACTCGGCGTTGACCGCCCTGGTCACTAAGAACAGCGCCGAGCGGGTGCAGATGGGTTCCATCCGCTTCATGTTCGCCTTCGGGACGAGCCTGCTCATCCAGACTGTCACCGTCCACGGCGTGGAGATGCTGGGCGGCGGGGCGCAGGGGTGGCGGGGCATCGCTATCATCTACGCGCTCCTCGGGCTGGCGGTCAACACCCTGTCTGTCTTATCCGTCAAGGAGCTGCCGCCCGAGGAGCTGGAGGAGGCGGCAGAGCAGGATGACGCGTCGTCGGGTGAGGGAGCGGAGGAGAAACTCACGGTACGTGAGTCCGCCCGGATGCTGTTGGCCAACAAGTACTATCTCGTCATCCTGGTGGTCTTCCTCCTGACCCAGATCTTCACAGCCATGCTCAACATGGGCATCTATTTCATGACCTACATCCTGGGTGATGCCAATCTGCTGGGAGCCTTCGCCTGGGCCATCAACATTCCCCTGATCGTGGGCCTGCTGCTGACCCCCGTGGTGGTGGGGCGTTTCAAGGAGATGTACCGGGTGAACATCTGGGGGTATGTGATCGCGGTGGCCGGGCGTCTGGGGGTGCTGGTGGCCGCCTACCTGGGGAACATGCCTCTCATGCTGGCGCTGTCCGCGGTGGCCTCCCTGGGGATGAGCCCGCTACAGGGGACGCTCAACGCGATGATCGCCGAGGCTTCGGAGCACACCTGGCTGCGCACCGGCAAGCGCATTGACGGGCTGATGTTCTCGTGCACGTCTCTGGGAGTGAAGGTGGGCGGTGGCATCGGCACGGCCATGGCCGGATGGATGCTGGCCGCCAGCGGATACATCGGGGGAGCGGAGACACAGCCGGACTCGGCCATCCAGATGCTCTACATCATGTATGTGTGGCTGCCGCTGGCCGCCAATGCGCTCATCCTCTTCCTGCTCACCCGCCTCGACGTGGAGCGGGCCAACACCCGGCTCAGGGCCCTAGCCGACGGGTCCAGTGAACCTGCCGGGGGTGGGGAGTGAGCGCTCCTGCAATCAGGTAGCCGTCGCAGCACAACCTGAGGAAACTACCGCCGGGATGGGCTTTGTAGGCTTGAAACCGCACATTGCTGAACGTCCTATGAGCGCTATTGTCGCTGGCAATGGATTCCTCAGCCGCCAGCTGGCGCAAGGACCGGGTACATTCTGCGCTCGAAGGTCACAACCCCACTGTGCTGGCCCGCATGACCGAGAGTTTCGCCGTCATCGGTGACGTCCAGTGGCTGCCGGGCTACTGTGTCGCGCTGACCAGCGACCCGGAAGCGGGCATGCTGTCCGACCTGCCGCGTCCCCGGCGCCTGCGGTTCCTCGCTGACACCGACCTGTTCGCCTTCGCGGTTGAGAGCGTCTGCCGTGACATGTACCCCGGGTTCCGGCGGGTGAATATCGAGATCCTGGGCAATACCGACCCGTTCCTGCACGCCCACATCTGGCCGCGCTACGACTGGGAGTCCGCTGGCCTTCGTGGCAAACCCGTCTGGCTCTATCTGCCTGGGCACTGGCGAAATCCCGATCATCTGCTGGGAGATCAGCACGATCCATTACGCCTCCGGCTCACCGAGGAGGTCCGGTGTCTGTTGGAGGGGCTCTAAAAATCTGCATAGTGCATGCGACGTACGTTTAATGCTGGCGTCGTGTGCCGGAGATTCCTCGGCGTGCCGTGTTGTCATCAGCGACGTTGTGGTTTCCGGGCGCTGAGATGAATTTCCTGATCTTCGATGGTCAAGGCCCTAGGCGATGGCAGAGCAATCAACTGGTCTTGTCAGCCATTTAAAGGAGATGTGGGTGGGGGGAGTTGCTGTTCCGAAGTGCCAACGAATTTGGTTTACAGTTGGATTTCTTACTCCCCCCGCGAAAATATTAATGAGGGTTTCGCCGAGGGTCAATAGAGACTAAAGATAGTTAAATTTTATCTAAAAGCCTCTGGGGGAGTCATGCTTGTGGGGATGGGTGGCCTGTGATCTTGCTGGTATATGGGGCGAGGTTGTGTGACAGGGGTTGCTTGTGGTGTCGCCCATACCGACACGCCGGGCGCGCGACGATGATTAACGGTTTTATCATCTCCATGATGGCGGTGAACCCCCTAGTCAAAGTGCAATTAACTATCGTTAACCCATCTGTTGGGTGGCTAGCAGCTGCAACGTTACCTTGTCGTGATCTTTGGGATGTGCTGGAGTGGTGCGCAGTCCATTTTCCCTAACCAAGAGAGGACTGCTCATGAAGATGACGCGTTTGTTCGCGGGTGCGCTGCTGGCTGCTGTGTCGCTCGTTGCGGCTCCGGCTGCTCAGGCTGCCACCGGATCGGATGCGCCCCAGACAGCTTCGCAGGCCGTCGTCGCTCCTGCGGCTGTCACCCAGGACGGCGCCGCATACTCTCAGACCATCTTCAACAAGGTCAACGAGTTGCGCATCAGCCTGGGCCTGAAGCCCGTGACCCGCTACGCACAGCTGGACGCGATTGCTCAGGACTGGGCCGAACACATGGCTTCGCAGAACACGATGACACATCGTCCGCACTTCTCGGATGGCTACCCGAGTGGCTGGAGCACGGCGTCGGAGAACGTTGCCATGCGCGGGGGGAGCGCTCTCAGCGGTGATGTCGGTGCTCAGATCTTTGAGCAGTGGCTGCATTCGCCAGGCCACTACGCCAACATGGTCGCTCCTGATGCGAATGCCCTGGGTATTGGCATGGCTTACAACTCGTCCACCAAATCCTGGTATGCCACCCAGAACTTCGGTGGCTACCAGAATCCCGGTGGCGCAGGTCTCGTCGAGTCTGCGTAGAGCTCACTTCACAACCGCGGGGCGGTCCCGGGTCGGCTTGATCGACCTCAGGGGCCGCCCCGCGGCTCCGTTTGTTCCGGAGGTCTTGGCCGTTCTGGAGGCCTTGATTTAGAGATAGACTCTAACATGTGCTAGCTACTAACATTAAACAGGGATGGCTCGGCCTGATGGCTCTCTGCCTGGGCATGGTCCTGCTGTTCATGAACACGACGATGGTCAACGTTGCGCTTCCCGCTTTGGCGTCCGGGCTTGGAGCGAGTGCTGGCCAGCTGGAGTGGATCGTCTCCTCGTATAACCTCGCCTCGCTGTCAGTGCTGCTGCTGGGCGGTGCTTTGGGGGACCGGTTCGGACATCGTCGTCTGTTGCTGGGTGGTGTTGGCCTGTTCATCGCGGGAGCTTTCCTGGCAGCGGTGTCGATGACACCTGGGCTGCTGATAGCCGCCCGCGTGCTGATGGGTCTTGCCTCGTCGGTTTTTATCCCCATGTCGCTAGCCCTCATCCCTGCGCTCTTTGGTTCCGAAAAACGAGCCATGGCGACGGCGATCTGGACGGCTTCCGGGGCAGTGGGTGCTCCGTTCGGCCCGCTCATCGGGGGACCCATGATCGACAGCTGGGGGTGGCGCGCGGTCTTCTGGCTGGACATTGTCGTCGCGATCTTGACCCTGGTGCTTTGCCTACTCTTCGTCCCCCGAGGCCGGCCGGCATCTGACAGACGTCCCCTGCCCCTGCCGCAGATCGTGATCTCAGCCGGCGGATTCTCCCTGCTTACCTGGGGACTGATCAATGCCGAACGCACCTGGACGGCGCCGACCACGTGGGGACTGCTTGTCGCGGGAGGTGTCCTCCTGGCGGTCTTCGTGCTGGTTGAGAACCGGGCCAAGGGCAAGCTCACTGATCTTGGACTGCTCGCGAGACGCGGTTTCCGGCTTCCGGTGCTCGTGCTCATGCTCATCAGCTGCGTGCTTTATGGGGTCCTGTTCGCCGCGCCCAGCTATCTTCAGACTGTGCTCGGCAATGATGCGACCACGGGAGGCATGATGCTCATGCCGGTGGCGTTGACGGCTGTGGCCGGCGCGGTCATTGCCGGCCGGCTGTCGCGGCTCGGACCTATCCGTGAGTTCATCCTGCCGGGGGCGCTGGTGCTGGTGGCGGCAGGTTTGTGGTTGTGCTCGATGAGCACGACTACCAGCGGATACACGCCGATGTTCTGGGGCCTGCTGGTCGCCGGCCTCGGTCTTGGCATTGGTCAGTCTCGCGGCATCGAAGCGGGTATGAGCGCCGTCCCTGAAGAACGCAGCGGTGCTGGGGCGGCGCTGCTCAACAGCATCCGTCAGTTGGGGGCAGTCCTGGGGGTCGCACTGTTCGGGTCGCTGATCGGCAATCGCTACGCCGTAGGGGTCGCAGGTTTGGTCAAGGACCTTCCCGAGGCCGGGACCGTCATCACCCAATCCATCACCGCGGCTTTCGCCGCTGCTGGAAGACTGCCATCTCCGCAGGGCGAGACGGTACGGGCTGTCGCCTCCACCGCCTATGTCGAGGCCATGCAGCTGGTCTTCGGTGCCTGCGCTCTGATCGCCCTGGCTGTGAGCGTGGTGCTTCTCGTGACCGCTGGGCGACGGGTTTTCGTACAATCACGACCATGACCAGCGACCGGCGGACGCGCAAGAAACTCACCACGCGCAGGAACATCCGGCATGCCGCCCTGGACCTGTTCACCGAGAATGGTTTCGACAACGTCACCGTCGAGCAGATCGCTGATGCCGCCGACGTCTCACCCATGACCTTCTACCGGCATTTCGGCACCAAGGAGGCCGTCATCGTCGACGTCGTGTTGACGGGGCGTATCGGACAGATGCTGTACCACGAGGCCACGACGGATCCAGTAGTGGGAACACCAGCGGAGATCATCGCCCTGATTGACTTAGTCTTGGACAACTCCGGAGATTGGATCGACGACTTCGCCCGCAGGGTCGCACTGGTGCACGACACTCCCAGGCTTCAAGAATTGCTGTGGCAGCAGACAACCGCCTGGACCGCAGCGCTGGAAGGCATGCTGATAGGCGAAGGCCTGGGCGTCCGCGCCCGGGCGCGCGCCATCATCAGCGTCTGCGTCGAGGGCTGCCTGGCCTGGCCAGACCATGAGGACTTCCCGTCCGTGGCGGCTCTGCGCCACTGCGCACAGGAATCGGTCAGTGCCCTGGGAGATCTCTGAAGGTAGTTCGACGGTTCTGAGGGCGTCGAGCCGCAAGTCACAGCAGGTGGTGGGCGAACCCCGGCTGGCACACTTGGGATCATGTCGATCAACGATGCCGAACGCCGCCAGACCGCTGAGGAACTCACGGCGCTGCGGGAACTACTGCCTGCCACTAACGAGGAGCTGGCTCACCGGCTTGGGTACGGCACCGACCAGCTGGCGGCTGTCCTGGACATGAGGCCCGCCGTGGATCCGCGCGAGGTCTGGCGAGTGCGTGATTTCCTTGTTGCCATCGCGGCCGCCCGCGGCATCCAGCTGCCCGAGTTCAGCGTGTTGAAGCAGGCCAGACGCAGGCAGGCGCAGATGTGGTTCGGTTCCTGGGAGGTGCCAGATCCCGCCGGTCTCTGACCGGTTGCGAGCGGAGTCCCCGCAACCGGTCAGCATCGCTGTGGGACCCGGCAGGCTATTCACCCAGCCTTCAGGAAGCAGCGTCTCCCGCGTCATCGAGGACCTCTTTGGCGATGCTGATCGCGGACACCGCCCTGGGCCAGCCGGTATAGAAGGCCAGATGGGTTATCGCCTCTATCAGCTCGGTGCGGGTCACGCCATTCTCGACCGCGTGCGGAAGGTGGAAACGCAGCTGTTCGGTATTGCCGCCGGCGACGAGTGCGGCAACGGTCACCAGGCTTCGGTCCCGGGCAGACAACTCCCTGCGGGACCACACCTGTCCGAACAGCACGTCATCGGTCATCTCCGCGAAGAATGGCGCGATCTGCCCGAACTGGCGTTGCGCACCGGAGGGCTGTTGTTCTGCCATCAGGGAATCTCCTCTCCAGGAATGGTGGAGCGCAGGTAGTCGGCATCCTCGACGTGCTCCAGCCAGACAGTGGTGGTTGCCGGATCATCGCCCTGGTCCAGGACCGCTAGGTGTGACATGAAGTCCTCCGGCGTCGCTCCATGCCAGTGCTCCTCGCCCGGCGGGGTGTAGATGGTCTGTCCGGGGTATGCCCTGATCACCTGGCCATCGCGGGTCCCCAGCAGGGCGACGCCTGAGACCACATGCAGGGTCTGGCCGAGCGCATGTGAATGCCAAGCGGTGCGGGCGCATGGTGCGAACCTCACGAGAGCAGCTATCGCCCGCTGTCCCGGAAACTTCGGGGCGGCGATTGAATTCACCCAGACGTCTCCTGTGAAAAATTCCGGTGAGCCTTGGGTGCTGCCTGTTCTCGACTCTATGTCCATCATCGCTCCTTGTCAGTCGATCTGGAGCTCACCCATCGGCTCCCAGCCATCTCCCTCGACCACCCGTGAGATGATCTTAGGGGTGGCCGTCAGGAAGGGACGCATGGTCTCCAGGCCCTCCTTGAAATGCGCTGACGTGACGTGCGCCTCGGCCGCATCGTCGTTGAACGCCTCGACCAGGACGAACTCGCTCGGGTTTTCCACACTGCGCGACCACTCGTACCATTTGTTGCCTGGCTCAGCTCGGGTGGCGGTGGTGACCGGCCCCATCGCTGCGATGAACTCCTCAGCGCGCTCGGGTTTGACCGGGAACTTCACGACAATCAGGATCATGCCGTCAACCCTACGTCCTACTGGCGCGAACCGGCCCAGCCAGCGGCAGGGATATCGCACGGTGGCTGGGCCGGTGAATTGTTATTAGTGTCGTGTGGTGGGAGTTCGTCAGTGGGAGGCGGTTCCGGGGCGGATGCTGTGCCAAGGCAGCCGAGTGAAACGCTACTGGGCGTACCGTGAGCGAGGTGAACGAAGCGAGGCGCCGCATCCGGGGCCGAAAAACACCGGCGAACTCACAACACGCGGCACTAAATTCGCAGGTCGTCGGTCAGTGGTGTCGGATGCCCGAAGCGATGGTTCGTCACGGACACCGCCTGCTCGTGTAGGTAGGGAAGCAGCGCCAGGCGTCCCGGGTAGAGGGTGGGACTCGAGTGGACGCTGACGTCGATCGACCCGCCGACCGCGGTCAGCAGATCCCGGTCACCCAGATGCCGCACCCGGCCTCGGATGTCCCGGTCGAAGGTGGTGTCGTCCTCCACCCTGACGGTCAAGCCGAGCTCGGTGAGAACACCTGCCACATCCTCCGCAGGCTCCTCGCGGAATGAGAACATCGCCGGGGACCCCGTGACCACGGCAGCCGAGGCCTCCCGCAGCACCGCGATTGGGTCGTCGGACTCCACCCGCACTGTCACCGCCGTCGGGCGGTAGCGGAACGCGTTGATCTCCGCAGTCAGCGCCGACGGGTCGTGCGCGACGCCGAACAGGGTGCGCCAGGCCGCCTGGTCCGAGGATGCTGCGACGTTGAGCCGCGCAAGCTGTTCTTCGTCGAGAATCGGCGCGGCAGCCTGGATGAGCCTCACGAGGCGCGGCTCGGTCAAGGCGCTGGAGGAGTCGAGATCCTCCGGCTTCCAGGAACCGAAACCCACCAGGTAGTTCGGCCCACCCGCCTTGCCGCCGGTGCCGACGGCGGAACGCTTCCAGCCGCCGAAGGGCTGACGCCGCACGATCGCCCCGGTGATCCCGCGGTTCACGTACAGGTTCCCTGCCTTCACATAGTCCAGCCAAAGCTGGATCTCCTCGGCATCCAGCGAGTGGATACCGGCTGTCAGTCCATATTCGGTGCCATTCTGCCAGTCGATGGCCTGTTCGAGGTCGCGTGCCGCCATCAGGCCGAGCACCGGTCCGAAGTACTCCACCTGGTGGAATGCGCTGCCTGGACGCACACCGACGCGGATGCCCGGCCGCCACAGCCGGTCGTCAATGCGCTGCGGCTTGACGAGCCAGCTCTGTCCATGCTCCAGCTCGGTCAGGCCGCGCTTCAGCTTCTCCCCGGGCACCTCCGTCAGCGGGCCCATCTGGGCTGCAGGATCCTCGGGCCACGCCACCACCAGGGAAGAGGTGGCGTCGACTAGCTGGTCCAGGAAGCGCCGGGACCGCGCCACCGACCCGACCAGGATGCCGAGTGATGCCGCCGAGCACTTCTGCCCGGCGTGCCCGAAGGCGGAGGCCACCAGGTCGGCGGCCGCCAGGTCCAGGTCGGCCGACGGGGTGACGATGAGGGCATTCTTGCCCGAGGTCTCAGCCAGCAGCGGCAGGTTGGGGCGCCAGGAACGGAACATCTCAGCTGTCTCCGCCGACCCGGTCAGCACGACCAGCTCGACGCGCTCGTCGCTGACCAGGCGTTTGCCGAGTGAGCGGTCACCCATGATGACGTACTGCACCAGGTCGCGTGGCAGGCCCGCCCGCCAGCAGGCCTCGGCCAGCAGCGCCGCGCAGCGCCGTGAGGGCGAGGCAGGCTTCAGCACCACCGCAGACCCGGCTGCCAGTGACGCCGCGACCCCACCCAGGGGGATCGCGATGGGGAAGTTCCACGGCGGGACCACGGCCGTGACGCGCGGCGGGACGTGGGTGGCGCCGTCGACCTCTTCCCCGGCCAGGGACGCGTAGTAGTGGGCGAAGTCGCAGGCTTCGGAAACCTCGATGTCTGCCTGGTCGATGAGCTTGCCGACCTCGTCGGCAGCGACGGTCACCAGCTGGGTGCGCATCGCCTCAAGCTCAGCGCCTAGGCGGTGCAGAGCCGCGGCACGTTCCTTCGCGGGCGTCGCGGCCCAGCGTTTGCCTGCCGCGACGGCGGTCTCAAGCACCTCGTCGAGGGCCTCGGCGGAGTCGAGCGTGCCCTCCGCGACGGTGTTGTTGCCGAGATCGGAGCCGCCCAGCGCCTCGCGGATGGAATCCGCCCACCGCTGGTTGCTCAGCAGCGCGGGGTCGGTGTCGGGGGTGTTGGTGAACACCGGTGTCGGTTCGCTGCGTTCCTGCTGCGCCCAGGCGGCCGGGGTGGGGGATCCGATCAGCTCCACGGCATCGCGGAACCGGCCTTCCTCCTTGTCGAGGAAGGCGGCGTTGCGGCCGAGGGAAGCAGCTCCGGACATGAAGTTCTCGGGGGCCGCGTTCTCCTCAAGACGCCGCACGAGGTAGGTGATCGCGGAGTCGAACTCGCTGCGTGGCACCACCGGCACGTAGAGACGCAGCGCCCCCAGGTCCTCAAGGATCACCCGCTGCAGCGGAACCGCCATGCCAGCCAGCATCTCGATGCCGAAGCCCGACGTGATGCCGCGGGACTTCGCCAGCTCGACGGCGGTCGCGAGACTGTAGATGTTGTGACTGGCCGCTCCGAGATGCAGAGTGTTGATGGACTCGGGCGTCAGGAGACGATCGAGGGCGCTGAGGTAGCTGGCGTCGGTCTCCACCTTCGACGGCAGCACCGGATTGGGCCAGCCCCGCAGCTCCGCCTGGGTGCGTTCCATCGCCAGGTTGGCTCCCTTGACCAGGCGCACCCGCAGCGGTACGCCACCGGCTTCGTGGCGGCGGCGGGCGAGTTCCTGGATCTGCTCGATCATCAGGGGCGACTCGCGCAGGTAGGCCTGGACGGCCAGCCCCATCCTAAGGTTCGGCAGCTTCATGGCGAACTGTTCGAACACCTCGAGGGTGAGGTGGAGGTCGCGATACTCCTCCATGTCGAGGTTCACGAGCTTGCCCGTCCGGTTGGCTGTCTCCATCAGCGGGCCGAGCCGGACCACGGCCTCCTTGACCGTCACGTCATGGGCCCAGGGGGAGTGGGGGCCCATCACCGACGACACCTTGATGGAGACGTAGTCGACGTCCGGGCGGTTCAGCAGGTCGATGGTGCGGTTGAGCCGCGAGGAGGCGTGCTCGTCACCCAGGACGGCCTCGCCGAGAAGATTGATGTTCAGGCTCGCGCCGCTGCGCCGTAGCCTGGCCAGTGCCGGCCCGAGGTCGCTGCCGATGTCGACGACGAGGTCGCCGAGCAGCACGGAGAAAGCACGTCGCACAGCGGGCAGCATTGCCCTGGGTGCGGGGGCGACGCCGAGGCCGAGGCCGGCGCGTAGGTAGGACGGGAGGAATGGGACGGGCTGCCGGGCCAGGCGGCCCAGGTTCCTGGCTGCCACGGCAGGATCCTCGGGTCGCAGAACGCCGTCGACGAACTCAAGGGTGAAGCGGAGCCCGTCCGGGTGGTCCAAGGCACTGGCCAACAGCTTTGCCGCCCGGGGCTCCGGGTAGGCAAGGGAACGCTGCGCCCACCGTCGTGCGGTGCGTACAGCTTTGTCGATCAATGATGTGTTGGTCACGTTGCTCACAGGAACATATTGCACCAACTTTGTTTCATTCGGACTACAAAGACCAAATACCTTTGGGGGAACTTACCGGCAAGACGATGGCCCGAGAGCACCCAGGGTGAGGTGACTCGGGAGAAAGACAAACCGCGATCGTGCGGTGACAACGAACAATGCGTCCGGCGCGGTGGCCGGTGCTGTGCTTCAGCCGGTCGCGCCGCCAGGATCACTAACCGGCCATAAAGGTGACAGCTAGACGCTTGGCATAGCCGGGTTCCCGCGTCCAGCAGGTCGCGACCTCCCAGGCCAGCGCAGCTCGCTCCTCTCTGGGGCCCGCGGGTACGTCGAAAAGCGGATCGTCGACGCGAGCTTCATCCCAGTCGATCAGGGCACAGCTGCCGTCGGGAGCGACCAGGGCGTTCATCCCACCTGCGTCGCCATGGACCACGCAGCTCTCCGCTGGCTTCACGGCCTGCCAGCTCCGCCGGATTTCCGCAACGAGTGGGTCAGGCATCGCGCTGAGGTCGATGTCTCCGCCGTGCCAGGCAGTCAGGAGCTTCGACGCTGACACCGCTCCTGGGCGCTGCGCCCAAGAACGAGTTAATTCATGCACCCTCGCGAGCGCCTTCCGCACGGCTGATCCGTCCTCACAGGTGGCGGGGCGTCCAGGAAGCAACTCCTGCACATGCCAGCCGTTGAGGTGAAGACGTCCATCATCGGCCGGGATCAGCTCAGGGACTAGGCAGCCTCGGGACCGCAGATGCGAAAGCAGATCGAATTCCCAATGCAGGGATTCCTCGCCACGGCTCGAATGGCGAATCACAACCTGCCGTCCCGCGATGCTCCCAGCAAGCACCTCGTTCCGGTTGCCGCCAGGCAGCGGAGGTCCCTGGGCCAAGCCGGACCAGGCTTCAAGCACTGCGCCAAGCCTCATGGGAGAAGGGTAAATCAAGCAGCCTGGTGAGGTCCTGCTGCCGATCAGGCTGCGGAGCGCGTTCGTTGTTGAGTAGAGAACGGCCGTGGCGGGGAGCCGAGAACGAAACTGGGAACTATTCTGGACTGGCTGTTTCGTAACATCTCTGAAACAATCTGGGCAACTCGAAGAGGAGGAGCCGTGGTGGAGATCGACACCCTTACCTTGAACCCCAACCCGCTGGTTCGTGCGCTCGGTAAGCAGCCGCACGAATTCACCCGTCATGACATCATCCGGTTCGTCGCGGAGCAGGACATCCCCATGCTGAACCTGCGATATCTGGGCGGTGACGGCCGGTTGAAGGTGTTGAACTTCGCCATCCAGTCCTCCGCACACCTCAACAGGATCCTCACGATGGGGGAGCGGGTCGACGGGTCGTCGCTGTTCAATTTCGTCGACGCCACCAGCTCCGACCTCTACGTGGTGCCGCAACTGCGCACCGCCTTCCTCAACCCCTTCGCGGAATTCCCCACGCTCGACATCATGTGCGGTTTCTACGATGTCGAGGGAAATCCCCTGGCAAGCTCGCCCCAGCAGGTCCTTCGCAAGGCTCAGCAGGCCCTTGAAGACGAGACTGGCTGTCGGCTGGAGGCGCTCGGCGAGCTGGAGTACTACCTGTTCTCGCCCGCTGAGGACCTGTTTCCCGTCGAGCCGCAGCGCGGTTACCACGAGGCCAGCCCGTTCTCGAAATGTGAGCAGGTGCGTATCGAGTCCCTGGCTCATCTGGTGCGGATGGGCTGCTCCGTCAAGTATGCGCACTCCGAGGTGGGCAACTTCGTCGCGGACGGCCTCCAGATGGTGCAGCAGGAGATCGAGTTTCTGCCCACCGACGTCACCCGCGCTGCCGACGAGATGACCCTGGCGAAGTGGGTGGTGCGGAAGGTCGCGCACGCCCACGGCATCGAGGTGTCGTTCTCACCGAAGATCGTGGTGGGGCAGGCCGGGTCGGGCATGCACTTCCACACCCGCCTCATGCGGGACGGGGTCAACCAGTTCTCCCAAGGAGCCGGGCTCACCGATGTGGCGCGCCGTGTTGTGGGCGGGTACCTGTCGCACGCCGCATCCCTAACGGCCTTCGGCAACCCGGTGCCCACGTCCTTCCTGCGGCTGGTGCCGCACCAGGAGGCGCCCACCGCCATCTGCTGGGGCGATCGCAACCGTTCCGCGCTGGTGCGGGTGCCGCTTGGCTGGCAGCATCTCGACGACCGCATGTTCCGCGACGCCAACCCGCAGGAGGAGGCCATCGGGGCGCTGCCGAACGACTCCCAGACCGTCGAGCTCCGGTCCCCCGACGGCGCGGCCAACGTTCATCTGCTGCTGGCGGGGATCACCGTCGCGGCCCGGATCGGCCTGTCCGACCCATCGATGCTCGACTACGCGATGGCGCGCTACGTCAACGGCGACGCCTCCGGGCTCTCAGGGCTCGATCAGTTGCCAGCCTCCTGCGCCGAGGCGGCTCGCCGGCTGCTGGACCAGCGCGGCGACTACGAGGCCCTCGGCGTCTTCCCGCCCGGCCTGATCGACGCTTGGGCCGGGCAGCTGATCGCGCTCGAGGATGAGAACCTGCGCGCGGACATCGTCGCCGACCGGGTCCGGATGGAGGACCTGGTGGAGCGGTACTTCCACATCGGCTGACGTTTTCTGTCCGGTGCGAAGAAAGACTGAAGCCCGGCAACCCATCAGGGCCGTCGGGGCCTCAGGCGTTTGTTATGCCAGGCCGGTCCGGGGCAGGCCAGCGCGCCTCGGAAGCTGGCTGGACTGGGCCGAGGGCGACTGGGTCGGCGAGACCGACGGTGTGGGTGCCGGTGTGGGATCGGCAGAGGCGGTGGGTGAGTCGGTTGGGTTTGGGGAAGGCGCACCGCACTTGCCATTGTTGCCGCCCTGCTCGTAGGTGCCGGTCAGGGACGCGCTCGCGACAAAGCGGTCGTTGATGCTGACGGCGGACCCGACGGCGACGGTGAACTGGTACACGGTGCCGGCTCCGGCCGGCAGGTCGCCCAGGTCCACAGTCCAGGTGCCGTCGCCATTGTCGGTGGCCTTGGCCCGCTCCGCCCATTCGAAACCGGAGTAGTTGTCACCCCAGGCGCTGATCCGGGAGTTGACCGAGACGGCGTCAAAGGTCACCTTGTACCCGCCAGTGACCACGGCTGGCGGTAGTTTCACCGTCACCCTCGCATCCTTGATGGCGTCCTTTGTTGCGGTGGGAATCCGCCAGACCTGTGCCAGGTTGGCTCCCGAGCCGACGTAGAAGTGGTTGATCTCCAGCATCCCGGAGTTCTTCAGGGCGGGAGTGACCTCGCGGATGTAGCCGCCGTTCGTGTAGTGCACAGGATCACCCGCGAAATCCACCATGAGGTCCGGGTACTCGGCGTCGTCGTTGGTCAGATCAGCGTCTAGGACAGTCTCGGCACGCCAGAGCGCCGAGCACTCCTTCGACTCGTCGCCATTCTGCGTGCCGCGGTTCGTCGCCTCCGCCGGCTGCGCGGCGGCGAGGAAACCGACGGAGAGAGCGAGCACCCCGATTCCCATGCGTGTCTTCAGATTCATTTTTTGACCCCCTAAAGCAAAAGTCCTGTGGTCCGATAGTCTATCGACTGCACGCTGGTGATTCGTCTTCAGGTGTTTCTCCGGCGAGGAATAGGCATAGGAAGTGTCTGGGTTGATTTTCGTTACTTAACGAAAGTTCCTCCCAGTTGTCTGAACGGTTACTCCGGACGGTGGTGCCGCCATTGGCAATTGCACTTCGTGAATGCACGTTTCTCGCCAGAGAAGCAGACTGGTAAAACAATCAACTATCGTCAGTTTAGGTTCCTTAGCGTGGTCTGGCCGAGGGGCAGCAGCTCCTGGGAGACCTGTGACCTATGAATAAAAGTCGAATGCTGACATGAAGGGAGAAGCTTGTGCTTGCGGAATGGATAGGTCGGATCGTCGTGGCTGGGGGTATGGGGTTATCTGGTGTTCTCCTGATCATTCTTGGCAGGTATGCCGCCGAAGATTTATTCGACCGCAAGGATTTAGCGGGTATCCGGACGGCCAATACCCTGGCTAGCGAGGAGGCATGGACGGCGGCGCATATCCGGGCCTCCCGTCCCGCCAAGGTGGCGGGGGTGGTGACGATCCTGGCGGGTGCCTGGCTCTTGCTGCCCGTATCCTTCTCCACCGCGCTCACCGGCCTGGTGTCGATCACGATGGTGGCCGCCGCCATCGTCGGTTACTGCTTCCTGGTGGGTGACCGCGCCGCGGCGAAAGTGCTCAGCAAAAGTGAAATGAGGGACTGCGACGTCAAACAGCCTTAATGGGGATGCCTCCGATCGGTACTTCTATGGTGGCTGCCAGGATTCACGGGATCCCGCTGTGCCACATCTTGGCATGATTCTGCCCGCTGGAAACCCTCGCGATGAATGTCGCCGCGCCTCTCTCCGGGCTCACCGCGTGACCGCGGCCTGAGGGCTGGAGGATCGGTCAGAAGAGCGTCGTGCTGTCGCGGTTCATGAAGGCGCCGTGACCCGTCGAGGTGTTCCAGCAGGTCAGGCCGTTCTGCTCAGAGGCGCAGACATAGTCGTTGTAATACACGACCTTGCCGTACTCCACCACCTGCGGGGGGACGGTGGCGTCCATGTAAGTGGGAGCATCACCCTTCGCCTCGACCTCATTGCCTGAGCCGTCGAGCGGCACCCACCACTTCGCCCCGATCTGGTCGCTGCCGTAAGGCTTGGACTGCTGGTAGTTCTCGATGCCGCAGCCGGCGAAGTCAGCGGACAGATCGCAGCCGATGTTGTTCGACGGGGTCTTGATCACCGCCGTCTCCGGGCTAGTGTCCGTTGCCGGGTGGACCGAGGCGATCGGGGTGGCGTTCTGGGGACGGGGCCCGCCCGCCCCGGCGTAGGCGCCTGGCACCTTGACAGGCGTTGGGGTCGGGCTGGCAGAGGGGCTCGGCTTGCTTCCCTCTCCCTTTGAGGGACGCGTGGTCGGTAGCTTGATCCCCTCTGCCGCGGGATTCGACTGGTCGTTGCCGGGAGAGGAGGGGCTGGCCTGCTGGTTGTTGGTACCGCAGCCTGCCAGGAGAGCAGCCGCCATTAACGCGGCGGTGGCCGCTGGAGCGATACTTCGAGAAAAGGGCACGGACATCTCCTGTTTGGGCGAATGCTGACAACGACCAGAGTGCCACGAAAGCCTACTGGGGTACAGGGCGGGTCCTGTCATGAGCATCTCAAAGCCGGGTCGGAATCCGGCATTGATGCTTGACGCGATCCAGTGCGATGAATTCAGCGGATTTATAGCCGGGACGTTCTCACACGATGCGCAGTTGTGGGTATTCCGGTTTCCACATGCGCTCGTAGATGTCCTGGACTGGGTTGGTCAGGGGACGCCGGGCCAGCCCCTGGGACTCGGCCGTCTCAGCGACTGCCTTCGCCACCGTCGCCGCGACCATCCGCAGATTCCGCATGGTGGGCAGCAGCGATGCCCCGGGCTGGTGCTCATTGACCAGGCTGGCCAGCGCCTGGGCCGCGGCGTAGATCATCTCCTCGCTGACCAGTTTGGCCCTCACCACCGACACACCCAGCCCCAGTCCCGGGAAGATCAGGGCGTTGTTGGCCTGGGCGATCGTGTGGTGCACATCGCCGCGCCGCACCGGGTCGAACGGGCTGCCCGTCGCGATCAGGGCCTTGCCGTTGGTCCAGTCCAGCAGGTCCGCCGGGCGGGCCTCCGCGCGGTCGGTCGGGTTCGACAGCGGCATGATGACCGGGCGGTCGCAGTAGGAGTGCATCTCCCGCACCACCTCCTCCGAGAAAGCGCCACCGCGCGCGGAGGTGCCGATCAGGATGGTGGGTTTCGCGTTCTTGATGGTCTCCAGCAGGTTCACCCGCTGCGGGTCGGCCACATCCCAGCCGTCGATCTCAGAGCGACCGCGTGCGTAGGGCCGCTGGAAATCACGCATCCCGGGGCTGTCCTCGATGATCAGGCCATGGCGGTTGAAGGCGTAGAACTGCCCCGGTTCGCGGCCTGCCGCATTGAGGGCGCCCTGGATCATGTCGGCGATACCGATGCCCGCGGTGCCCGCCCCGTAGATCACGAACCGGTGTTTGCGCAGCGGGATGCCGGTACGGCGGACAGCTGCGATCACCGCGGCCAGGACGACGGCTGCGGTGCCCTGGATGTCGTCGTTGAAGGTGCAGATCTTGTCCGCGTAGCGTTGCAGGATGCGGTGCGCGTTGGAGACGCCGAAGTCCTCCCAGTGGATCATCGCATTGGGGAATAGCTCGGTGGCCACGCTCACGAAGCGGTCGATGAACTCGTCGTACTTCTCACCACGGACCCGCGCGTGACGCTCACCCAGGTAGCTGTCGCTGTGCAGCAGCCCCAGGTTGTCGGTGCCGACATCCAGGACGACCGGGATGGCGCGCTGCGGGTGGATGCCGGCGGCGGCCGTGTACAGTCCCAGCTTCCCGATGGCGATCTGGATACCACCGATCCCCTGGTCGCCGATGCCGAGGATCCCCTCGGAGTCGGTGACCACCACCAGGTCGACATTCTCGGGTGTCAGCTCGAAGTTGCGCAGGGACTCCTCGATGCGTTCGGGATGGTCGATGGACAGGAACACCCCCCGGGTGCCGACGTACTCGTGGCTGAAGCGTTCGATGGCCTCTCCGATGGTCGGGGTGTAGACGATGGGAAGCATCTCCTCCAGGTGCTCGCTGACCAGCCGGTAGTAGAGCACCTCATTGCGGTCTCGCAACTGCGACAGGTAGATGAACTTCGACAGCGCCGAGGGGCAGCGCTTGAACTGGCCGTAGGTGCGCTGAAGCTGCTCCTCGATGCTGGAGACCCGGTTCGTCAGCAGGCCTGACAGATTCAGCTGCTCCCTTTCCCGGTGGGTGAAGGCGGTGCCCCGGTTCGACACCGGATTGGTGATCACCAGCCGGCCCCGGGAGGTGATTTCCAGGATGGCCTCCCGCGAACTGGTGTCCAGTTTGAAACCCGCCTGCTGCATCCCGCTGTGCCTCTCATCTTTCTCAGCGCCGTCCATGCGCTGGACTATCAATCTACCGTTGATGCCCCTCTGAAGGCGATTGCCGGATGAGGTGTTTGGATCGGTGTGCGACCTTTGCTGTTGTCCATCGGCAAACAGGTCTGTCAGACTCTGTCCCGCCCTGTAGTCCAGGTCTTGTCTCAGCCAGGAGTTTGTGATGCCTGAAACCACCCCCGACTTCATCAAGCACATCGATCTCGACGATGGCACCCGCTCCATCTTCTTCGACTTCGACGCCCCGCCGACCTTCGAGGTCGCGGAGGAGAGCGGCCACGAACCAGGAGGGTATTTCTGGGACGGGGTGGTGCGGTGGCTGATCGCCCAGGGGCAGGCACCGGATGTCAGCTCGGACCCTGAGGCCGGTATGTACTCCGCTCAGGGCACTCCTCAGGAGCTTGACGAGCTCATCAGCGTCCTGACTCCCTACCTGATGGAGGAGGATAAGCTCGCAGCCCTCATCGAGGAGGCTGATGCGGCGGGCCACGACTTCGACGACTAGGCGTACTGATCAAGGCGCTGGATCGCGTCTGATGTCTTCGCCGGTGGGCCTGAAGCCATCTGATTAACTGGGCCCAGACATCGATGGGAGGGCGAATGCAGACCGACACCTCGGCCGGGCGGGCCGCGCTGGCTGAGCAGGCTGTCCTGACGCGCAGCATCCGGCGGATCTGGGCTCTTCCTGGGACCCGGGGTGGGGTGATCTCCCACCCGTCGCGGCTGTCCCACCGGCTGTTCCTGGCATGGCACTACTGGTGGCAGGCACACCTGCTCGACTGCATCACCGACGCCCAGCTGCGTGTCCCCAGCCCGCAACGGGCCCGGCTGGCCCGGCGGATGGCGCGCGCCAGCCTGATCCGCAACGGCGGCAGGCGCACCAACCGCTTCTACGACGACATGGCCTGGTGGGGACTTGCCCTGCAGCGTGCCCAGGACGTCTTCGAGCTGCCGTTCAACGCGGCCTCCATCATCCGGGCCTGCCGCGGTGCGATCCGGGCCGAGGGCGTGGTGCCCTGGCGGATCGGCGACAATTTCCTCAACGCTCCTGCGAACGGCCCGGTGGCCATCATGCTGGCTCGCGCCGGGTATCGCGACGAGGCGGTGCGGATCACCGACTGGATCGCCGGGAACCTGATGCTCGGCAACGGCCTGGTGGCCGATGGGATCGTCCAGACCCCGGAGGGACCCAGGCGCGACGACACCATCTACACCTACTGCCAGGGCGTTGTGCTCGGCGCTGAGCTAGAGGTGATGGGGTCGCAGTCGCCGCGCCGGATCGCCGACCTGGTGGCAGCCACTTCGCGTCACCTCACCTATGACGGGGTGATGATCGGGCGTGATGGCGACGACGGCGGCCTGTTCGCGGGTATCCTGGCCCGCTACCTGGCGCTCGTGGCCAACCGGCTGGAGGGCGATGACGCTACCCGGGAGCTCGCCGCGCACATGGTGCGGGTCTCCGCGGATGCCGCGTGGCGCAACGCGGCGGAGGGGGCGGACGGGCTGCCGGTCTTCGGGCATGAATGGAGCCAGCCCGCGCAGGTTCCCGGCCGGAGGAGCCGGATCCCAGAGCGGGACCTGTCAGTGCAGGCCTCGGCGTGGATGCTCCTGGAGGCGGCCGCGGCACTACCCAGCCGGTGGGCCTGATAACGGTGATCCTCTCGGCCTTGAAGGCCGCCTGGACGTGACGGAACGTAGGGGCTTCCTGCTTCGGAGGGCGCTGTGGCAGCAGCTAATGCCGGTCTGATTGTCAGCAAGATTTTGGACCGATGGCCTGAGAATGTGGTTCGATCTGTCATGTCGGACAGGCAGGGATGAGGCTGGAAAAGCATCATCTGATGCTAGTTTTGATGCCGGAGAGGACGATCATGAGAACCACGGTGACCTTGGACGATGACCTGGTGAGCCGCGCCCAGGAGCTCACTGGGGTCAAGGAGCGTTCCGTTCTGCTCCGCGAGGGCCTGGAGACGCTGATCCGCGTTGAGAGCGCCCGGCGGCTGGCGGCGCTGGGTGGCGCTGAGCCTGAGGCGCAGGCGTCGGCACGCAACCGGGACCTTGGAGACCTCGCCAAGTGATCCTCGTCGACACCTCCGTCTGGATCGACCACTTTCGCCGCAGCGACCTGCGTTTGGTCCGTCTGCTGCGTGGCGACGAGGCGGGCTGTCACGCCATGGTGATCGGCGAGCTGGCGCTCAGCTCCATGCCCGCTCGCTCGGTGCGGATGTCCTACCTGGAGAACCTGCACCGGTTTCCCAGCCTGCAGGACGACGAAATGCTGCACCTCGTGGAGTCCAGGCGCCTGTGGGGCCGCGGCCTCAGCCTGGTGGACGTCAACCTGCTCGGCGCGGTCCTCGTGGTGCCAGGGGCGCGACTGTGGACCCGGGACAAGCGTCTTAGGTCAATGGCGGAGGAGCTGGAGATCGCCTTCGAGTAGGGGATCTGGGAGGCGTACTGGACGGGGCCGCCCGGCCCGCTCGCCGCTCCGGGCAGGCATGACTCCCCGGAGCGGCGGCGGTGCTGTCAGCCCTTCAGGCCGGAGGTCGCCAGGCCCTCGATGACCTTGCGCTGCATGGCGAAGAACAGCGCGAAGATCGGCGCCATCGCCATCACGGAGGCCGCCATCATGAGGTTCCAGTCAGCCTGGTGCTGTCCGGCGAAGGTCGCGATGCCGACGCTGAGCGGCATGTTCGTCTCGCGGGTGGTGACGATCAGCGGCCACAGCAGATCGTTCCAGCTCCACAGCACCGTCGTGATGGCGACGGCGAACAGGCTGGGCTTGGTCAGCGGCAGCATCACCTTCCAGAACACTTGCCACGGGTTGCAGCCGTCGAGGCGGGCAGCCTCCTCCAGCTCTTTGGGCAGTGACATGAAGGCCTGCCGCATCAGGAACGTTCCGAAGGCGGAGAACAGCCCGGGCAGCACGATTCCCCAGGGGGTCTCCAGCAGGCCCATGCCCTTGACGATCTGGTACTGGGTGATCAGGAACGCCTGGCTTGGGATCATGAGGATCGCCAGCAGCAGGCCGAACAGCACATTCCGTCCCCGGAACTGCATCCGGGCGAAGGCATAGCCCGCCATCGAGCACAGGAGCAGCTGGGCTCCCGTCCGTATCACCGTGATCAGCAGCGACGTCCAGAACTGCGAGAAGAAAGGCATCCGGGCGAACACGTCCACGTAGTTGTTCCACTGCGGTGTGGCAGGGAGGAACTGCGGCGGCACGGACTGGATCTCGGGGTTCGTCGACAGGGACATCATCACCTGCCACACAAACGGGAAGACCATCGTCAGGCCGCCGAGGAGCAGGATGATGTGAGCGGGCAGAAGCCGTACCTGCTGCCTCCAGGTGTTGTGTGAACGCTCAGACATAGTGCACCCACTTCTTCTGTGCCCAGAACTGGACCGCGGTGACCGCGCCCACCAGCAGGAGAATCATGATGGAGATTGCAGCCCCGGCACCCCGGTTGTTATTGACGAATGCCTCCTGGTAGAACAGCGAGACCAGCGACCGGGAGGCGCCCGCCGCAGGATTGTTCAGCCCGAGCATCCCGAACAGGGCGTCGAAGAGCTGGAAGCCGCCGATGGCCTGCATGATCGTCAGGAAGAAGATCGACGGTGTCAGCAGCGGGACCGTGATGTTCTTGAACTGATGCCAGGCGCCCGCCCCGTCCAGCTGCGCGGCCTCGTAGAGCTCTTTGGGGATCGATTTCAGGCCAGCCGACAGGATGATCACGTTGAAACCGATCGACGCCCAGATCCCGAAGAATGCGACGGCGAGGATGACGAGCCCTGGGGTGGACAGCCAGTAGGGCGGGTCAGCCACGCCGAGCGCCTTGACCGTCTGGTTCAGCAGCCCGAAATTGCCGTTGAAGAACAGCCGCCACACCAGGACGATCGCGACCGGCATCGCCAGGTAGGGCATGAAGAACAGGACCCGGTAGAGGGAGCGGCCCTTCAGGCCCGGCAACTCCAATAGCGAGGCGATCACCACTGAGAACGGCACCGCCAGCAGCACCACGGCCGTGTAGAAGAGGGTGTTGACCGTCGCCGAGGGGAGGTCCGGGCGGGCCAGCAGATCCGTGTAGTTGTCGAGCCCGACGAACTTCTGATTGCCGCCGAAGGCATTCGTCTTCGTGAAGGACGCGTACAGGTTCCCGATGATCGGGAAATAATAGAAGATCAGGACGCCGAGCATCAGGGGCCCGATAAACAGCAGGGGCCAGGCCCCCACTGACATCGGGTTGACACGACGCCGGCGGGAGGGCGACACCTTGGCCCCGCCGCTCCTGTCGACGGTCATCTCACTTACTCCTGTCCGAGGGCCGTGTTCATCTCGGCAGCCAGCTTCTTGCAGCCTTCCTCGGCGGCTAGCTGGCCGGTGAACACGTCACTGAGGATGGTGTTCTGCTTCTCCTCCCAGACCGCGGTGTTCTTCGACACCGGGTAGGGAACGGCGTAGCTGTCGGCGGCCTTGGTGAACACGTCGAGATTCCAGCTGGGTGCCTGTTCCAGCCACTTGGCCTGGGTGCCGTTGAACGCCGGGATCGCGGTCCCGTTGGTGGCCTCCGTCTCCTCGCCGGCCTGGCTGGTGAACGCCTTGATCAGTGCCTTCGCAGCGGGCAGGTTCTTCGACTTCGCCGAGGCAGCGTAGGACAGGCCGTGGATGATGGTGGCCTCCTTCTCACCCTTGGGCAGCGGCACCACCACCACCTCGTCGCCGGTGAACTTCTCACGCAGCGTCTTGACCAGCCAGGAACCACCCCACAGGATGCCCGCCTGGCCGTCCATGAAGAGATGGTCCGCCTCGGTGTCGGCGATGACCTTCGGCTCAGGCATGGAGCCGTCCTTGATCATGTCCACCCAGTACTGGATGCCCTTGATGGTGTTGGGATCGTCGTATCCGGACTTGCGGTCCTTGATGACGTAGCCGCCTGCCTGGTAGATCGTGTTGTAGTAGCTGGACTGGTGGTCCGTCAGCCCGACGACCACGCCATAGCCCGCCTTGGCGTCGGCGATGGCCTTGGCAGCGGCGTGGTGTTCCTCCCAGGTCCAGCCACTCGTGGGGACCGCGACACCTGCCTTGGCGAAGATCTCCTTGCTGATGAAGCAGGCGATGGTGTCAAAGTCCTTCGGTACCCCGTACTTTTTGCCCTCGGCGGTGTAGAGGTCACCAGGGCCTTGGGGTACTTGTCCCAGGCGACGTCCTGGAGGTCGTCGAGTTCGGCGAGCATCCCGTTGCCGGCATAGAGCTGGAAATTGGGGCCGTTCATCCAGAACACGTCGGGCAGCTGGTCGCCCTCGGCTTGGGTGCGCAGTTTGGTCCAGTAGTCCTTGTAGACCGCGACCGACGGAGTCACCTTGATCTTCGGGTACTCCTTGTTGAAGGCGGCGATGTTGGCCTCGATGGTGGGCTTCTGAGCCTTGTCCCAGTAGAACAGAGTCAGCTCGGCCTCGGTGTCTTTGCTCAGCGACTCCGCGGAGCCCTGGCTGGTCTGGCTGGAGCAGGCGGACAGGGCAGGTGCGATTCCAAGTACTGAGGCGGCCGCCAGGAACGTGCGACGCTTCATCGGGTTCTCCTTCTTTGTGTCGGTCATTTGACCTGGTTGTTGTTGAAATAGTCGATGACTTCCGGAGCCAGCTTCGGGATGTCCCGGGGGGAAGAGCCGTTACGGATGGAATCTGTTGCGGCGATGGCCGCGGCGACGGCGTACCACGCGCCGAGCGGGGAGGTGTCCGTCGGGGTGCCCTCGGTGATGAAGGAGACGAACTCGCTGACCGTCAGGACGTCGGCGTCGCCGTGTCCCTTGTCGTCGCCCTTGATCGGGAACTGGGCATCGCCCTCTGGGTCGTAGAGGTGACGGCGGTTCCACAGCTTGATGTGCCCGCCCTCGTAGTCGCCGAAGTTCTCGATGCGACCCTCGGTGCCGATCACGGTGTAGTTGCGCCAGTAGTCGGGGGTGTAGTGGCACTGCTGGTAGGAGGCGAACAGCCCCGACTCCATCCGCATCAGCATCATCGACAGGTCCTCGACGTCCACCACTGGGTTGAGGCCCCGTTGCGACAGCGGAGGCCAGTTGTCCATGCTGAACCAGTCGCCCAGCAGCTGGTCGGAGCGGTCCTGGCGGTCGGTGATCTGGCCGTAGAGGGTCAGGCCGCCCATCGCGGTCACCTGCTCGGTGTGGGAGCCAGCCAGCCAGTGCATCACATCCAGGTCGTGGGCGGCCTTCTGCAGCAGCAGCCCGGTGCCGTGCTCACGAGTGGCATGCCAGTCCTTGAAGTAGTAGTCACCGCCATTGCCGACGAAATGACGGCACCAGATGGCCTTCACCTCGCCGATGGTGCCGCGGCGGATCAGGTCCCGCATCGAGCGCACCACGTGCATGTGACGCATGTTGTGCCCGACGTACAGCTTCGTGCCGGTTTCGTACGCGGTCTGCAGGATGGCGATCGCGTCGTCCATGCGGGTCGCGAGTGGTTTCTCGACGTAAACGGGCACGCCAGCCCGCAGCAGCTCACAGGCCACCTGCGCGTGGGTGTCGTCGGGAGAGGTCACCAGGGCCGCGTCGATGCCCTCGGCGATCAGCTCGGTGACGCTGCTCGTCAGCTTGATGTCGCTGCGGCCGATGCGGTTCAGGATGCGGGCCTCGCCGTCGGGGTGGGGCTCCGCGGCAGCGGTGATGCGGCAGTTCAGCCCGGGGAGCTCGAAGTGCTTGGCGATGTCGGAGCGGGCTCCCACCCCGACTACGCCGATGCGCAGCGTCGCCCGGTCAGAGGCGGCCGGCTTTACCGTGGACATGGGGTAGTGGATTCCTCTCGCTGTGATTCTCGTGATGTGGTTGAGGCCCTTCGGGATCGGTATGAGCGCGGTGGACTCGCCGAAGAGACTGGTCCGGGCCTCCTGGAGGGCCAGGGAGAGAGCGCCGACGATGGCGGATCCCTGCCCGAGGCGGGAGACCTCGAGGTTGAGTTCCGCGGCACTGGATTCGCGGGCGGTGCGCAGGTGTTCGATGATCTCGGCGAGGATCCCGGGGGATTCCCGGTTCGGCAGGGTCAGGACGATGCTGGCCGGGTCCAGGACGGCGGAGACGGTGCCGATGCTCTCGGCGGCACGCGCCAGGCTTCCAGGCGAGAGCCCCACGCCGTCGACGATCCGGAGCCCGACCTCACCGGCGTTCTGCCGGTGCCCCCGGTGCAGCTTGCCGTTCATGACCAGGCCCGTGACAATCGCCCGGGACAGGGCGATCAGCAGGAGGTCGTCGCCGGGGCTGAGGGAGCCATCGCCGCAGCGCAGCGCGAACTCCCCGAAAGCCGCGGCATTCACGTCATTCTCGATGCGCACCGGGAGCCTGAGGCGCTGCGACAGCTCCTTGCCCAGGTCGAAACCCTCCCACTGCGGCACGGCGTCGCTGCGCATCAGGCGGCCATCCAGGTCCACGGTCCCGGTGGTGGAGATGACGATGGCGCGCGGCGGGCCGGCGGTGCCCTCGGTGACGTGTTTGCTGATCAGGTCCAGCACATTCCTGAACCGGACCGAGCTGTCCACGCTCAGGCCGGAGCGGTGGTCCGTCTCGATGATCTCGCCGTCGAGCTGGGCCACGGCCAGCAGGACGCTGTGCTGGAGCAGATCGACGCCGATGACCACCCCGGCGTCCTTGCGCGGCGCCCAGGTTTCAGCGGGCCGCCCGACACTACCCTCCGCCCCCTGGGGGGCGACCAGGCCCATCTCGGTGAGGGAGTCGAGCAGAGTGGTGATGGTGGGTCGCGAGAGCCGGGTCTGCCTCATCAGCGAGCTGACGGTCGAGTTCGGATGCGTGACGAGCGTCTCATAGACGCTGGCCATGCGGCTTGGCCTGCTTCCGTGCGCGCTCGGGGGCATCAGCGACCTCAATTTCTCAGAATACTTACGTAAGTACCTAAATGAACGATCAGAGAGTAGGCCTGGGGCCGGATTTAGTCAAGAAAGCAATAACCGCATCACATTCCGGTGTGCACGAAACGCCGTCGCGAGCGGTTATAACCCCTTCTCGTGGTGATGGTTACGGGCAGACGCGGCGTTTCGTGCACGAGGAAAACAGTTGGAAGAACTGTGCCACTGTGAGAACCGCGCCACGAAAACTCTCATTGAGCAGCGGCAAACCGTCGCAGGCCATTAGGATGAGGCCGGAACCGAGGAAGGGAAATCAGCAGTGTCGCAGCTTGGCCTGGAAGCCGCCCGCCAGAAGATGCTTGACGCCGGGGTGGCTACCCCTGCAGTCGACGTGTTCTCCCACTACTACCGGCTGGTTGAGTCGGGGGAGACCGGACTGATCCGGGAGGAGGACATCGAGCCCCTCACCGACCCGCCGATGCTGGACGACGTCGAGGTCAGCGACAACGAAGCGCGCGAGGCCATCGGCGCCACCGTGATCATCAAACTGAACGGTGGGCTAGGCACATCGATGGGACTTGACAAGGCCAAGAACCTCCTAGAGGTGCGCGATGGCCTCAATTTCCTCGACCTGATCGTGCAGCAGGTGCAGGCCGCCCGGCGCGACTGGGATGCCCCGTTGCCGCTGCTCTTCATGAACTCCTTCCGCACTGAGGCCGACACCCTCGCCCACCTGTCTCGCTACCCCGACCTTCCTGTCGACGGCCTGCCGCTCAGCTTCCTGCAGAACCAGGAGCCTAAGCTCCGCGCCGACGACCTGACCCCCGTCGAGTGGCCTGCGGATCCGGGGCTTGAGTGGTGCCCGCCCGGGCACGGGGACATCTACACCTCCCTGTGGAGCTCCAACCTGCTGCAGCAGCTGATCGACAAGGGGTTCCGGTACGCCTGCACCGCCAACGGGGACAACCTGGGCGCTGCTCCGAATGCGAGGCTGGCCGGCTGGTTCGCCGCCTCCGGCGCCCCCTACGCCGCTGAGCTGTGCCGCCGCACCATCAACGATCGCAAGGGCGGTCACCTGGCCGTCCGCAAACGTGACGGGCAGCTCATCCTCCGCGACACCGCCCAGACGGCGCCCGAGGAGATGAGCTACTTCACTGACGAGCACCGGCATCCGTTCTTCCACACCAACAACCTGTGGTTCGATCTGCAGCGCCTGGCCGACACCCTGCGTGAGCGCAACTCGGTGCTCGGGCTGCCGATGATTCGCAACGAGAAGACTGTGGATCCTGCCGATCCCAGCTCCCCGAAGGTGGTGCAGGTGGAGACGGCGATGGGGGCTGCCATTGAGGTCTTCCCGGGAGCCACCGCGATCTGCGTCGGCCGCGACCGGTTCCAACCGGTGAAGACCACCAACGAGCTGCTGCTGCTGCGCTCTGACGTCTACGACCTCGACGAGGATGGGCACCTCGTCGCGCGTTCGGCCACGCCTGAGATCAGCCTCGACTCCCGCCACTACAAGACCGTCCAGGATTTCGAGGCCCGTATTCCGCAGGCTCCATCGCTGCGCGGTGCGACGGCCCTGCGGATCAAGGGGGACTGGGTCTTTGAGCCGCATGTGAAAGTGCGCGGCACCGTCGACCTCCCCGACAAGGGAACACCTCAGGTCATTCCCGCCGGAACCGTGCTAGGCGCCTGACCTTGGCCGATGAGGCGGTCGAGCTCGCCCGGGCGTTGACGGGGCGGACGCTTCCGGTGAGCGGTGACGCTGCTGGGCTGCCAGCCGAGCTGGCTCGTCTCGGGTGGGGTGCGGAGCGGCTGGCGGCCCTCAGGCAGGAGCAGATGGACAAGCGGTTGCCGTGGCCGTTTCCCGTCGACCTCGAAGTACGGCGAGAGCTCGGGTTCGCGCGTTTCGATGCCTTACTGGCTGAGGTGAGAAAGCAAATGGGCCTGGCCGGGACTTCGTCCCGGGGCCAGGCCCTAGTGCGTCCGCTCAATGCCGACGAGCGCCGGCTGCTGGCGGACAGGCCGCCCCACTGGGGGTGATGGGCTCGCCGAAGCTCGTTGGCCCAGCGGAGCGGCTCGTCGTGGAGTTGTCTGTCTCCTGATCAGTAGTTGCGGGTCCTCAGGAGATCGCGGATCTCGGTGAGGAGCTCCTCGGAGCTGGGGCCAGCGGGCTCCTCGTCCTTCTTCGGGAAGTAGCGGTCACGCAGCATGTTGTACGGCTTCACAACGCAGAAGTAGACGACCGCGGAGGTGATCAGGAAGGTGATCACCGCATTGATGAACAGACCGACATTGACGTCGAACAGGGTCACTGCAGAGAAGTCCGGCTGGCCGCCGATCTTACCGATGAAGCCCATGAGAATGGCGGTGAACTCTTTGACCACCGCAGAGAACACGGTACCGATGATGACTGCGACGGTAAGCTCGACGAGATTGCCGCGCATTATGAATTCTTTGAAGCCCTTCATCCTGCATTCCTTCTGTGCTCCGGCCACTCGACGGGCCGGGGAGCGGCCCGGAACCTGGGGATTCAGGTCCGGGTAGCCCTGTTTCAGGGACCGGAGTCACTCTATGCATATCGTGGCGGGAGAGGCCAGCTTCTCGGTCTCCAAATGGCTCATTGGAGTAAATTCTGGCCAATCGGATGACGTGAAAGATGTCAAATGTGGATGTGCGTGAGATCTCTAAACGCATCAAGACCCGTTCCCGAGGATCACCGTCAGCTTTCCCTGCTGTCCCAGTGCTGAGACCTCGGGCCCAATTCCGGCTGGCACATCCACCAGGATGAGGGGCTTTGCCCCTCCGCCTGGATTCAACAGGGTGCCCTCTGAAGCGCTGGGCATGGATGAGACCCGGGCGTCGGTGGCGATCACCTCACCGGAGTCGGCGAGCACCAGCGTGACGGGGGTGCCGGGGGACAGCAGCGTCCTCAGCGAATTGTCGCGGATGAGGATCGGGACCAGTGCGCGGCCCTCAGCCAGCGACGGTGTGGCGGCCAGCATCCCTGGCTGCAGCACGGTACCTGTCTCCAGGCCGAACCCGAGGGTTTGGCCGACCAGCTCCCCGGGATCCTTGAAGCTGTGCTCGGGAAGCGTGCCGGAAGGCAGGTGTGTGACCTTCAGGTCATCGCTCCTGAGGACACCCCCAGCGGCCACAGACCGGGCTAGGGCCACCACGGGCACCTGGTCCTGACCTCTCGGGGACAGGTGCGTCACCAATGCGAAGGCACCCAGGCCCGCCAACAGAGCGGCGATGGCCCGGCGGTGCCAGCTCACGAAGCGCCTCAGGCGCTGAAAGAAACTCTCCACGCCCCCTTTATGGGCAATGCCAGCCCCCGTGGGCACTTTTCCACAGAGCGGCTGTGGTGTTCCCTCAGGACGCTGCCTTGGAGGCCTCCTTGGACTTGTTGGACTTGGCGGGGGTGGAAGCCGAACCTGTCGTGGACTTTGAATCCGTCTTGGAGGAGGACTCTTTGGAGGAATCCGACGCTGGGGCGGACTTCGACTTGCGGGAATCTGTCGCATAGAAACCGGAGCCCTTGAACACCACGCCGACCGCGCTGTAGACCTTCCGTAGGTCGCCACCGCACGCCGTGCAGGTGGTCAGAGCAGGGTCGGAGAACTTCTGGACGGCCTCAAGCTCCTCGCCGCATGCCGTGCAACGGTACTGATAGGTGGGCATTCACGCTCCCGCTTCGATGGACAAACGCGAATCAGGATACGCTCCCTGCCCCAAGACGGGTGAATCCATCCTCGGTGATCACCGCATCCACGGGAAGATCATGCGGTTCATGGGGTAGGCGCGGAAGCACCTCATCGGAGTTCGCCAGCGCCCACACCGGGGTTCCGGGCCGGCGGTGGTGGAGGGCCCGGTCGTACCAGCCACCTCCCATGCCCAGCCGCGTGCCGTCGCGGGAGACCGCCAGGCAGGGCACCACTATCACGTCGGCCAGGGCCAGGGAGCCGATTCCCAGCCCCTGGTCGGTGGGTTCGGGAATACCCGCCCAGCCAGGACGCAGCTCGCCGGTGGCCCAGGCCCAGTCCGGCTCCTTGGAGAGCTTGGGCAGCAGGACCTGCCAGCCCAGCTCCAGGAGTCGCCGAATGGCGATAAGGGTGCCGGGCTCCTGTTCTCTGGAGGCGTATAGAGCGATCACCCCTGGGGCTCCAAGCTGCCCCAATAGCGTTTCGCAACGGGTTTCGTCGTTTTTCTGCCAGTCGGGTTCTTCCAAGGCCCTGCGGCGCGCTGTGATGGTTTCCCGCAGCGCGCCCTTCTCATGTGTGAATTCCATTGGCCTATCGTAGAAACATGGCGCTTTTCGGTCGCAGAAGGCAAGTGGAAGAGGAACCCTCGATCGAGGAGGCCCCTGCCCCGTCCCTGCCGCCACCGCCTGAGCCGGACTCTAACGGCCTGCGCCGCGTCCAGGATCACGTCGACTATCTGCTGGAGCTCGTCGAGCCCCTCAAACCCTTCGGCATGTCGGTGCTGGAGGCCTGGGGGCAGGTGATCTGTGAGGACATCGACTCCATGATCAATGTGCCGCAGAATTCGACGAGCAAAGTGGCGGGCTACGCGGTGCGCGCCTCCGACCTGTGGGAGGAGGGCCAACCAGTGGGGTCGCTCCAGCTGGCTGTCGGCACCGAGCATCTCGGGGTCGGCCAGGCTGTTCCCGTCGACGTCGGCGAGGTGGTTCCCCGCGGCACGACGGCTGTCCTGCCCTACCCCTTTGCGAACGTCGACGGTGATCGCATCGAGCTCGTCAAGGAAGTCTCAGAGGGCGAGTATCTGAGGGCTGCGGGCGAGCATCTCGCGGTCGGCGACCGGCTGCTCTCCGAGGGTGATGTGCTCACTGACCGCAGCGTCGGGATGCTGGCGGCAGCCGGTATCGACAAGGTCCTGGTGCGACCGAAGCCCCGCGTGGTTGTGGTCAGCTCCGGAGCCGACCTGGTGGAGCCGGGGGAGGACGTCGGCTACGGCGAGGCTACGGACGCCAACTCGTTCCTGATCTCAGCCGCCGCGCGGGCCGCCGGGGCGACGGTGTTCCGGGTCGCCGTGCACTCCAGTGACAAACACGAGCTCAAACAGGCGATCACCGACCAGCTGATCCGCGCCGACCTTGTCATCTCCACCACCGGCGGACGCCGCGAGGAATACGAGGCCGTGGCCGAGGCCATGTCGGAGATGGGGCTGGTTGACGCCGTCGAGGTGGCGATGTCACCGGGACGCACCCAGACCTTCGGGCTGATCGGTGATGAACGTGTCCCGATGGTCATGCTGCCGGGCAATCCCGTGTCCGCCTACGTGTCCTTCCAGGTGTTCGTGTGGCCCCTGCTGAAGCGCCTCACAGGAGCGGACGTGCACCGAAAGACAGTCAGGGCAATAGCCAGGACGACGATGCGCTCGATCTGGGGTCAGCGACACCTGCTGCGCGCTGAGGTGATCGATGACGGGCGGCTCCGCACCGCCAGCCGGGTCAGCGACCCTTTCGCCATGGCCGAGCTGGGGCGCGCGAACGCCCTGATCGTCCTGGACGAGGACACCGAGCTGGTGCGTCCGGGGGAGGCGGTCCAGTGCTGGCTCCTGGACGAATCCTGAGGTTTTTTCAGGTTCCCGGGAAAATTACGGCGCGCCGCAGAAGAAAATTACGCCGCTGTTGTTTAACGTGTGATCGTGCTCGCGGGAATTGTCATCAGTGTGTTGGTCTTGGCCGTCCTGGCCTTCGGCCTGCCCTGGTTGTCGGTTCATAAAGACGACGTTGATGTCCTCGACGGAGACCCCGTCGAGCGTTTCTCCGGCTCCATGCGGATCCTGCGCGGGAACGTCAACGAGTACGACGACGAGGAGGACTCGCCAGTCGAGGTCTCCACGCCGCTGACCCGCAGGGCGGAGCTCACCGAGCTACGCCTGATGGCGCGGGAGGCCGCTATGCGGCGGCGGCGTGTGGTCACGGCGCTCGGGGTGATGACCCTCCTATGCCTCGTGCTCTGCCTGTTCGACATCGTGCCCGGCTGGTCGGTGGCGATCCCCATCGTCGCCCTGGGTGCGTTCCTGATTTCCGCGCGGGTCGGGGTCAAGAAGATGCACCGCCGCTTCGACGAGCGCGCGGCAAAGGTCAAAGCCGGCTACGTCGACGGCGAGTCGACGTCCATGATGAAGGCCATCGAGGAGGAGGAAACCTCCCACGAGTTCTCCGTCGACCTGACCGCGCCGGAGAAGTCGGGTCCGCTGTGGGAGCCGATCCCCGTGATCACGCCCACCTACGTCTCCAAGCCTCTCGTGCCCCGGAGCGTGCGCACCATCGATCTGTCCGCACCGGTCGACAACACCATCATCATCCCCACCGCCGACACCCCTGCTGATCGTCCAGTGGCTCCGCGGCGCGCTGCCCCCGCCGACTGGGAACCCCCCGAGGAGCTTGTCCAGAGGCCCAGGGCCGTCGGCGAGTGACGGGTTGGCACTGGGCCTGACAGCGGTGCTAACATCATCCGGTACCTGGGGCTATGGCGCAGTTGGTAGCGCGTCTCGTTCGCAATGAGAAGGTCAGGGGTTCGAATCCCCTTAGCTCCACACTTACCAAAACCCCCTGATGAGGCATCATGCCGCACTGGGGGTTTTTCATGCCCAGCGACAGGGTGAAAGTGCGGTCAAGTGGTGGATAGTGAGACTGTACCGGGTACGGTTCTGGCTAGGGGTGATGGTCTCGGGGCTGGGGCTGGCTCGTACCGAAACCGTACCGGGCGGAGATGCGAAAAACGGCCCCTCTCTCGGAGTCTTGGGAGAAAGGCCGTCAGGTTGAGGGTTGGCTGTGTGTTTAAGCCTGCGCCGATGAGGCCGATGCGTAGGAGAGGTGATATGGCCGGAGGAGCTCATCCCGGACTGCCTCAATGCTGCATGCCAGGGATTGCTGATGGGCTTGGTCAAGCCATGCCCAGAAGCCGGGGGCGATGTCGAAGGCGTAGTAACGGTTTTTGGCCTCAATAAGCACGTTGCTGTCGACCAGATACATCACGCCACCTCTAGTTCAGTGGCCAAGTTCTCAAAGGTCGCGGGCTTCTTCGTGCCGAGCAAATGATAGGCGTCGCGGTAGGTAGTGGAGCCTTCGAAGGTACTTGCGATCACAGCTCGGGCGAACTGACGGCTGAGCCGGATCGGTTGAGTGTAGTAGTAGTTGCCGCCGCCTTCCTTGCTGCGCCTCGCAGCGAGGAAATTGATCACCCGGGCGCGTTCCTCTTCATATCGTGCCTGATAATCGCTCCACGACAGGAACCGTGCATCGAAGATCCGTTTTAATACGACCAGTGTGCTTACCCGGTATTTCCTGGCCAGGCGTTCTAGCTCCTCGATACTTGTCTCGCCCCGGTAGTCAGTGCGCAGTGTCGTGAGTGGTACGAGCACTTCAGCGGCTACCTGGTTGCACCACAACTCTTCAGTGATGCCGCGGTCAACGGCCATCGCCGCGTCAGATAAGGCGCTTGCGCCCAGCCAAATGTGCGCGAGTTCGTGGATCATGGTGAAGATCTGCGCAGCTTTGGTGTCAGCACCATTGATGAAGATCAGAGGCGCCCAGCGGTCAGCAAGGGCAAACCCACGGAACTCCTCCGGATTAAGCTTGCGATGGGTATTCGCGCCAACGATACCGTTGATCATCACCAGGACGCCGATGCCCTCAACGCGGTCGATCAGGCGCCGCAAAGCGTCTTCCCAGCCGGAGAAAGCGCCTCGCTCTTCGAGATCGAAACCAAGAAGATCACGGATCTGATCGGCAACAGGTGCTGTCGGAGACTCAGGCGTGACAGAGCCAACAAAGGGAGGCTCGACGATGCCGTTCTCTTGCGCGTAGGCCCGATACCAGTCCTGGCGGGCCTGGCACAGATAGATGGTATCCAAAAGGTCTGCGGACGGTTGTGGAACTGCGGCGTTCCCGATTGTCCGCATGTCCGGGATCGGTACATCTTCCATGGGCGGCTCCGGTAGAAACAACAGACCGAAAGGAGTGTGGGTGTCGCTGGCAAACTTCTCCAACTGCTTCAGTGTCGGCTTGCGCGTGCCCAAGACCCATTCATTCAACCTAGGGGCGCGACGCTCGGCAGTTTCCTCGTCCCACCCAGCTCGTTCGACCGCCCACTGGAGTAGATCGGGGGCGACATCAACGCGCACAGCCATCCCGATAACCTCCACCGAGTCCTAGTCGACACGTAATCCTTGCCAGCAGTTTACGTGCCAGGAGAAGGACACTGATTTCTGTCGACGAGCCAACTGCGAGCTGGTCCCACCGGAAGCTGCTCATATGTCATACAGTCGGCGCTTGTTGTGCTCCCAAACGGGCTGGCGGGAGTTGCTATGCGGCACGCAACTCCTGCTCAACCATGCAGGTTTTGCGCAGGCCGGGCTAGCGCATCCGCAGCCGAGTGGCCATGCTCGGCATGCCCAGGCTGGTTACGTCCCATAGGAGCCCGGCAATGCCGCTTCGATCGCATCTTCTGCGGTCTGATGGGTGAAGGTGAAACCCGATCCGAGGAGTACCGCGGGCTCGACGTGAGTGTCAGCAAGCAGCAGGGAGTCGGCGGCGTCACGGCCCAGGAACAGGCGCAGCGCCGGTGCGGGGGTGGGCAGCGCATAGGGGCGGTGGAGATATCTCGCGAGTGCTTTCCCGATGTTCGCGGCGCTGGCCGGGGTGGGGCCGCTGAGATTCACCGGTCCCCTCAGGCGGTGGTCGATGACGTGGCGAATCGCCCGGACCTCGTCCTCCAGCGACAGCCAGGGCCACTGCTGTCTGCCGCTGCCCACCGGTCCGCCGAGGAACCACCGCGTCAGCGACATCATGGGTTTCAGGACCGCCTGCGGATGCAGCAGCGCCGCCGTACGGATCAGCGCGACATCGGTGTACGGGCAGGCTTTCAGCGCCTCTGCCTCCCAGGCAGCGCAGAGGTTGGCGAGGAAGGTGTCCCCGGCCCCGGAGTCCTCCCGGAGTCTCTCCGACGGGCGATGACCATAGAAGCCGACGGCGGAGGCAGACACCAGCATGGGTGCGTGACGCCCCAGCCAGGTGATGGCCGCGGCGATGGTGCGGGTCGGCTGGATGCGAGATTCATGGAGAGTCCGTCGGTATGCGGCGGTCCATGGCAGTTTCCCGATGCTCGCTCCATTCAGGTTCACGACCGCCTCAGCGCCCGCCAGCGCGTCAGGATCGAGGACACCACGGGCGGGGTCCCAGGGGATCTCGTCGGCGTTCCGCGGCTGGGTGCGCACCAGTTTGGTGATCGCGATGCCGTCGGCGCGCAGCGAACACTCCAGTGCGGACCCGATGAGCCCCGATGCTCCCGAGATGACCACTCGTCTAGGAGTCATGGACCCTCCTCTCCTGGGACTGGTGCTGTGAGGGCCTGGCTTCCGGTGATCGTACCGCCCTACAGGCGCCCGGCCATAAAGGCCGCCAGCGCCAGCATCCACACAGGCGACTCGCGGGGTGGGCACTGATACCACACAGGTTCGCTGTCTTGACTCAAGATGGAGGCGTAGCCGTTTGACGCGAAGGGGAGAACCGTGCAGCTCATCAAGGGAGTGATCGCCCGCGACAAAGGAGCGGAGGCCGAGCTTGCCGACATCAACCTGCCCGATCCGGGACGCGATGAGGTCGTCGTTAAGGTCCTGGCCTGCGGGGTGTGCCATACCGACCTGCACTACCGGGACGGCCATGTCGGTGACGAATTCCCCTACCTGCTGGGGCACGAGGCAGCCGGCATTGTGGAGAGCGTGGGTGATGGCGTCACCAGCGTTATGCCCGGCGACTTCGTCATCCTGAACTGGCGGGCTGTGTGCGGGCAGTGCCGGGCCTGTCGTCGTGGGAAACCCTGGTACTGCTTCGCCACCCACAACGCCACCCAGAAGATGACGCTCCAGGACGGCGCCGAGCTGACCCCGGCCCTCGGGATTGGGGCCTTCGCCGAGAAGACCCTCGTGCACGCGGGACAGTGCACCAAAGTCGATCCCGCTGCGCGGCCAGCGGCGGTGGCTCTGCTCGGCTGTGGGATCATGGCTGGTATCGGCGCCGCGATCAACACTGGCGAGGTCAGCCGCGGAGAGGCCGTCGCGGTGATTGGATGCGGGGGAGTCGGCGCAGCTGCGATCGCCGGGGCCCGCCTGGCCGGGGCCGCCAAGATCATCGCCGTCGACGTGGATGACCGCAAACTGGACCTCGCCGCGCGACTGGGCGCAACCGAGCGCATCAACTCGCGGCGTGAGGATCCCATCGAGCAGCTGCGCAGGCTCACCGACGGTTTCGGCCCCGACGTCGTCATCGACGCGGTCGGCAGGCCTGAGACCTGGCTGCAGGCCTTCCATGGCCGTGACCTCGCGGGGCGCGTGGTTCTGGTTGGGGTGCCGGATCCGGAGGCGAAGCTGGAGGTGCCCCTGGCGGATGTGTTCAGCCGTGGTGGGTCGCTGAAGTCCTCGTGGTATGGCGATTGCCTTCCCGACCGCGACTTCCCGATGCTGGTCGATCTGTACCAGGACGGTCGTCTTCCCCTTGACGCCTTCGTCAGCGAGGAGATTGGGCTTGAGGACGTCGAGGCCGCATTCGACGCGATGGGGCGCGGCGATGTGCTGCGCTCGGTGGTCATTCTGGGAGTTTCCGGCGAACCTGACGAGCCTGAGGAGATCGCGGCATGAGCGTGCGGATTGACCATGGCGTGACCGTCGGCACCTTCTCGCTGGATGGCGAGACCTTCGACGTCGACAACAACGTGTGGGTGATCGGCGACGATGACCAGTGCATCGTCCTCGACGCCCCGCACGACGTCAAGGCGATCCGCGAGGTCATCGGCGGTCGCCGGGTCCTGGCGATCGTCTGCACCCACGCCCACGACGACCACGTGAGGGTCGCGCGGGAGCTGGCCGACGCCGTGGATACGATCGTATTGCTGCATCCGGACGACCTGGTGTTGTGGCATCAGGTGCACAGTCTTCCGCCCGGTGGGGAGCTGAGGGACGGGCAGCGGTTGCCGGTGGGGGACGTGGAGCTGACGGTGCTGCACACGCCCGGGCATTCCCCCGGGTCGTGCTGCCTCTACTCTGAGCAGCTCGGGGTGGTGTTCACCGGCGACACCCTGTTCCACGGCGGTCCTGGCGCGACCGGCCGCAGCTTCTCCGACCGCGACACCATCCTGGCGTCGATCCGGAACCGGCTGCTCACGCTGCCTCCTGGCACCGTGGTGAAACCGGGACATGGGCAGGACACCACTATCGGTGAGGAGAGGCGTGTCCTGGCCTCCGCCTGAGCTTTGTGCCGGGATTGCATCTGAACGCCGTGGCGGACCGCGACCGACAGGAGGCCGATGGTAGTCTTGAGCCCGATGGGCGGGGTTGGTCGTATTGCTCTGTCCTTAGGTTATGAGCACCGGATGCTCTCACACGAGAAGATCAGGATTTGGCCCACTCGGCTTCATTGGGCCTTCTTTTCCACACACGCAGGATGCTAGTAGGGAGATCATGCGTTCTCAGTCAGCGATTTTTGTCGATGCCGGTTATCTCATGGCGGCCGTAGCGACCCGCGTCACCGGGTCGTCGTTACGGCGCGGTATCAAAGTCGACTACGCGGGCCTGGTCTCTGAGCTGATCGCGCTGGTCGAGGAGCGCGCTGGGCTGCCGGTGCTGCGGGTCTACTGGTATGACGCCGGCAAGAACGGCGCGGCAGAACCGGAGCATGAGAAGGTCGCTGTGCTGCCGAAGGTGAAGCTGCGGCTGGGGCACGTCGGTGTCGTGGGCGAGCAGAAGGGCGTCGACCTGCGGATCGGCCTGGACATGGTCGGGCACTCCCGCAATCATGCGGTCGACGTGATCTACCTGCTGTCTGGTGACGGTGACCTGACGGAGGCGGTCGAGGAGGCTCAGGCTCAGGGGGTCCAGGTCTTCGTCCTGGCCGTTCCCACGGAGTCCGGGGAGCCGCACGGCGTCAGTGGCTATCTCACCAAGGCCGCCGATGGCGTCGAGGTCCTAGAGGGCAGCATCCTGGAGACCACGGTGACCAAGGCCGCCGCCCAGCCACGACTACTGGCCGATGGGCTGGCGGCCCGGGCCGCACGCCCGCCGAGCCCCCTCGACCTCGCGCGGCGCGCAGCGCCGATGCAAGAGACAGCATCGATCACCGCCTACAGCGGAGGCGGCGGGGTCCAGCCCTACATAGCGCCCACGTACCAGCATGACTCAGCCGAGGTTGAGCAGGCCATCATCGACGTCGTCGGGAAGGCATACCGTGCCTGGTCGGCGACCGCCACATCCGAGCAGCGGAAGGAACTCCGGGAAGGGCGTCCCACCATCCCCCGGGAACTCGACCGGGCCCTACTGGTCGACCTGTCCGACGCCCTCGGCGACTACTACCTGAGCGACGAGATCCGGGTGAAACTCCGCGCCCAACTGTGGGTGGCAGTCGATGGTGAAGACCGGAGGATTATTCAGTAGATCCGGAAGGAGGGAGGCTTGTTCATGAGGCTTGTTGATGCGCGCTGAAGAACATTAAGGGGATGGCTTGTTCTTTTGAGATAATTGGGCGTGAAAACAAAAACTCTGGAGTGTCCGGTGTTTTGTGGGCAGTGATGGATGACTTGAGTCTATTCGGGTATGTGAGGAAGAAGTCTGTGTCGTGTTGGCTTCGAGATTTCGGTAAAGAGTTTAAAGAATAAATCGTCGCGGAGGTTTTTGAGGGGTTTCGCCCGATCACAGATGGTGTCGAACATCTTACAATCTGGGGTCGGCGAACCGTGTGGGCCAGCTCGGTGAGTATGTGGCGGAAACAGCATCCCAACCTGGGTGTGGTGGATGCGTTGTTGGATCAGGTGGCGGAAAATTCAGGCGCTTGCAGGCTGAGGCTGTGCGAGGTGAAGATGGAAGGGGCCGAGCTCTAAAGGGGTGAAGGTGGCGGCCTTCCTGTGTCCTGGGAACCCTGCGGGATGGAAGCGAAGAATGTGTTTATATTCGCCGCGAGGAAAGCAACTATCCTGTTTGCTGCATGTGCCGTTGGGCTAGAGCGTCTCGTTCTGGCTACTATAGATGACGGAGTCGAGGCTTATCCGAGACGCAAGCAGCGCCGGGAAGAACTCACTATTTTGATCACAGGTCTTCTTCCACGAATCTGAGCAAACCAACCCATAGAGGGTGGCGACGTATCCACGCAGCCCCTGGCTGAGCGGGGCGTCCACGCGAGCCTAGACCTGAGTTTCGCACTTTTAATGCCCAAGTGACTGGAGCAGTTCCGTTGCTCGGCTGGGGACTGGGGGTTCGGCTTTGAGTTGTTGGTTGTCGATGCGGATGGTGACGTGCTGTAGTGGGCGTAGCGTTCGGATGATCTTCTTCAAACTGGCCCTGGAGCGTTCTTGGAGGTCGTGGGCGATTGCGAGGGCGGCGAAAACGATGGTGAGGTGGGCTTCGATCGCGTCGCGGGTGCGATGGAAGATCGGCCGGGCCGCGAGGTCGTTCTTGGACATCCGAAACGACTGCTCCACGTGCCAGAGGTCGTGGTAGCTGTTGATCGCCTTCGCTGCCGGCATCACACCAGTGGGGATGTTGGAGACGTAGCCCTTGAGACCGACAAGTTCACGGGCCCGCTGCAAGGAGGCGTGGTCGAGGGTGGCGTGTTGGCCGCTGGTGGTCACGAAGCGGGCCTTCTTCGCCGGCTTGCGGCCGTCGATGATGTCGATGGCGCGGTTGGCCTGCGCGGTCAACGTCTGCCCGTCCCGCACGGCGCGTTTCCTCGAGTACTGCCAGATAGCCCGTCAGGGTTGCTGTGCTGGTCGGGGTCCCAGACTGGCTCGCGTCTCGACTTCACCCGTTGGGGGTCCGGGGCGCCGCGGCGACAGGTGATGGTGTCGATAATCTGCCCATCGGCGAAGGCGGTGCCACGCCAATGGAAGTGGTTGGCCAGGTCGTGCGAAGTGCGGGTGACCCGGGAACCGATGAAGAACCGCAACCCCGCTTGATCGATGGCTTCCAGGTTGCTGGCGGAGAGCATCCCGGCATCCGCAACCACGACCATGTCCGCGACCTTGTGACGCTCCTGGAAGGGCTCGGACGACAGGGATGATGGTGTGGGTTTCGGGTTTGTTTCCCTCGAAACAGGCGATCTCCAACAGATGCCCAAGACGATCCACCAGCATCCCGACCACGATCTGAGGGTCAACCCGCCGCTCCTTGCTGAAGCCGACTTTGCGGAGGCCGTCTTCCTTCTCCGCTTCGAAATACAGTGTGGTCACGTCATAGAGCAGCAGCGAGACGTCCCGGCCGGGCTGGTTCCAGACGTGTGCGACACTCGCCGCTGCGAGCTGTTCTCGGTACTCCTTCGCAGCACAGCGCTGCAGCGACTTGTAGTAGGTGTTGTGATGGCTTGGCGTGATACCGAGTTCCTCGATCACCTGGAGACTATCCAGCTTCGAGGTCGGCTCCACCAACCTGGCCAGCACGAGCTGGAAGAACGTCTCATCCTCGATCCGGCCGAACCCGAGCCGATCCCAAACGGAGCAGATCACCTCCACCAGCAACCGCGAGGATTTCCCCTCCACGACCACCCCAGTGCTGCGGAGCCGGCCCCCGGAATCGTCGTCGAAGTCCAGTGCCGGCTGGTTCGCCGCGAGCTTGTCCCGCCCGACCTGCAGCAACGCCGCCAGCTCCGCTTCTGTATGGGCGGAACCCAGATGCTCCAAGATCCTGCGCTGCCCATGCCTCTTCTCCACGACCTGGACAGCCGTCGCCCCAGAGGTAGTCTTCACTTTCCGCAGGAACGGACTCATGAACACCGATTCTACCGATGCTACTAGTGCCCCAAACGACCCCACCAAAACATCCGGACAAGCACTAATACCTGCCCAACGACCCATAACTACCCAAGGTATGAAGCTCAGGCTAGATCTGGTGCGGACGGCTCATGCACCAGGCCGGCCTGGTGGCCTGTCAGCCCCGGAAACGAGCCCGCACCACCATCCCAGCCCAAGATCTGGGCTACCGCCCAGATCTGGTCAAGCAGGACTGTCACCGCCGATGCGCCAGGGGTAGAAACGAGGTGGGCGACATCAATCTTCAACCCCTACCTGGGAAGGATTCACTGATCTAGCAACCGTCATGGATTGCTACCCGAGATGAAGATCATCGGTTACGCGATCGCCGAGGTGTATGCGCACCCAACTTATTACCGAGGCTTTACACATGGAAGTCAGAAATCAACCCCCTATCGTGGGTGAGACTGTCTTCCATTCCGGTGCGTGGTTCACACTTACATCTCAGCTGAATTGCGCGGACGTCATGAACACATATGGTATCCGCGCCTCGATCGGGTGGAACCGGATCTGTGGTGCGACAATGCCGCAGCAGAATCATTCAATGCTACCTGCAAGAAGGAGGTAGTGAACCGGAAAATTCTACCCCGACACGGAAACACGCTATAAAGGATGTGACAGCCTGGATCGAGTAACTGCTGCAATCACAAAACGACTTCACTCGGCGTTAGGGTACCGCACCCCCAACCACGTCCACCAACAATAGGCGTCAACACCAGAAAGCAGCCTAAAAATCCCGATTTTTCAACAGTGTCCACAAAACCCATAGCACTCCAGTGGCCCCACTCTCAGCAAGCCGATCCACATACATCCGCACCGCACGAGCCTGAGTCTCCTCGCCATACTTCTTCGCAGCTGGCATGAACTCCTCCCGGCCACATCATGCCCTCCAACCACCCCAGGCCGGTTCACTGTGAAGGTGATCGTGAAGGTGTTCAGGGCGGGCTTCCGCCTGATGAACCATCGTGTCTTCCTGTTCCCGGTGAGGTTAAGGTTTCGGGTAGTCAGGTAGAGGCATTTCATGACGGTGCCTCGTTGGGGAAGTGTCCGCAGGTGTTCACCGCGCGCTGGTAGCGGGCGTTGATGCTCTCGATCGCGTTCGTGGTGCAGATCACTCGTCGGGTCATGGGCGTCGTATTCGAGGAACGGCCCGAACTCGGCCTACGCGCCCTCCCACAGTCTGACAATCGCCGGATACCTGCCGCCCCACGTCTGGGCGAACTCAGCAAACCGATCTCGGCCGGGGCGGTATAGACGGGTTTGAGGGCCCTGACGATGGCGTCGCGGTGCTGCCGACCGGCGTAGCGGAAGCTGTTGCGGAACCAGGTAGATCGATGCACTCCTGCACGATGGTGCGTTCCCAAGTGGTGGTGATCGCCTCCGGCAAGCCCTTCAGCCCGTCACACACCGCGATCAGCACATCGTCGACACCGCGGTTCCTCCGGCTCGGGAAACACCTCCCGGCCAAAACCTCGCGCCTTCGGCACCGTCGCCGGCCCAGATCCCCAGGAATGTCGCGCTCCCCGTTGGTGGTGACACCCATCATCACTGAGATACGGGTGTTACGAACCTGGCCGTCACGGGCCTTAGCCAGGATCGCATCCACGAAGATCACCGGATACAACAGGTCGAGCGGTCTTGAGACCCACTCGACACCTTCGCCCCGTACACCTCCTCGAAGTGGGCGGCGATCTCACCCGGTCGTCAACCCACACGCGCTAAGCGACAAGACTATCTGGTCGACCCCATCCAGGTACCGCTTCCGCTTCAGCACGATCACCGGTATGAACGAGCCGTACCGGTCGCGGGGCACCACCGGTCTCGATCCGGCCAATTCCGGTCAGCGCCGTCTTAGAACGCGTACTGTTACGCGTGTTCGTGCCCCATGGCGTTCCGTCGTACCCGTAGCCCAAGTACTCGGTCAGCTCCACCTCAAGGGCGGCCTCGAGTACCCGTTTGGTCAGCCCGGACAGCAACCCACCCGAACCGACCAGGGACATTCCCTAAGCCTCGGCCTAGGCGAGCAACTACTCAGCAAGCTGCCTTTGATCAATGATCCCCCCCATCACAGGACCGGCCCTCTCAATCATCTCGGTCACATCAGTCACGGCCATCTCCTTACGAATCAAACCAGACCCCACACATCATCATTAGCCAGACAGTCCCACACAAGCCAGGGATATTGCTACGACGATATGGCACTGCAAACTTATCCCCTTGCTTTACTGCTTTTGGCCCAGTAGTCGGGTTTAATGGTTCCATGGTAGTAATTACTCTGATGCGACCTGTTCACGCAATCCTCCTCGACATGGATGGGACGTTGGTTGATTCCAAAGTGGCTGTTGAGACGATCTGGTCAGACTGGGCACGTGCAAACGGTCTAGGTGAAGACGATGTGCTAGCCTATTGTCATGGCCGAGACGTGGGGTCGACTGTACGCCGCTTCCTACCTGAGCTTGAGGATTCAAAAATCCGACAGATGATTACCCAGCAGCTGGATCGTGAATGTTCGCTGGCGCAGGGTGTGAAAGCTGCGCCTGGGGCTCGGGAACTCGTTGACTGGATGTCCCGTGCACGAATTCCCTGGGCTGTGGTGACCAATGCTCCACGTCGTCTTGCTGATTTTCGTTTGGGAGTCGCAGGCCTCCGCCCTTCACTGGTGGTGAGCTTCGAGGACGTTGAGCATGGGAAGCCCGACCCAGAAGGATTCAGGCTTGCTGCTTCACGGTTGGGCACCGATCCGGCACATTCGCTTGGCGTCGAGGACTCCGAATCGGGTCTCGCTGCTGCCCGGGCAGCCGGAACGATGACTGTTGCCGTCGGGGGACGGGCAGACGCTGACATCGTCTGTGTGGACTTGGCTGAACTACTCAGCTTGCTGTCCGCTGAAGGACGGGTCTGTCCGATAAACGGTGTGTAGGGTCCGGTGGTTTTCATCAGTGAGTGGTTCGGTTGAACCGTTCAGCGAAGGTGATTGCGAACGCGTTGAGTGCGGGCTTTCACCTGATCACCCAGCGTGCCCGGCCCCCGCCGGTGGGGTCAAGGGAGCGGGTCA
>ERZ773043.40-NODE-40-length-62188-cov-7.472841_pt1 | contig 62188 bp, 49 predicted proteins | sample MGYA00580636_ERZ773043 | MGnify/ENA primary metagenome ERZ773043 (study PRJEB29015, sample SAMEA2737992) | human oral metagenome | biome: human oral; feature: human-associated habitat; material: dental | place: China | collected 2065 ...
CTGCAAAACCTTTATCCCCAGTTCGATTCTGGGTGTCGCCTCCAATATGAAATGCAGTCTGGAAGGATTCTTCCAGACTTTTTTACTATTTATATTTCTGTGTAAAGGTGAGAGGAAACGAATGTCCACGGGACTTTATAAGATTCTGGTTTATGGCTGCCAGATGAATATTGCCGATGCAGAACGCATGGAGGGACAGCTGCAGGCCGCCGGGTATACGCCCACGGAGGAGACGGCACGCGCTGACATTGTGCTCATCAATACCTGCTGTGTGCGTGAGACGGCAGAGGACAAGGTATATGGAAAGATCGGTGAAATTAAGAAGATCAAGGAAAAAAATCCGCGTCTGATCTTTGGCATCACAGGCTGCATGGCACAGAAAGAGGGAGATAGTCTGATGCGCCGCGCGCCCCATATCGACTTTGTACTCGGTACAGGGAAGGTGCACGAGCTTACGCGCATCATTGCAGAAATCCGCGCAGAGCATTCATCTATTGTGGATGTCGTCCTCAGTGACAGCGAGATCGCTGAGGATCTGCCCATTGCACGCAGTGGCAAGTTTTCGGCGTGGGTGCCTATTATGTATGGCTGCAACAATTACTGTACCTATTGTATTGTGCCCTATGTGCGCGGCCGTGAGCGCAGCCGTGCGCCTGAGGATGTGGTTGCGGAGGTACGGCGTGCGGTGGAGGAGGGGTATCGTGAGGTGACGCTCCTCGGGCAGAATGTCAATTCGTACGGAAAAGATCATAAAAAGGCAGATTTTGCCGATCTCCTGCGCATGGTGGACGAGGTGGAGGGCATCCGACGCGTGCGCTTTATGACCTCACATCCCAAGGATATTGGGGATAAGCTCATCGAGGCAATCAAGGGCGGGCAGCATATCTGTGAGCACATTCATCTGCCTGTACAGTATGGCAGCAGCCGTATTCTAAAGGCGATGAACCGCGGCTATACGGTCGAGCGGTATCGTGAGCGCGTACGGCGCGTGAGAGAGGCGCTGCCGAACGCGAGCCTTACGACAGATCTCATCGTGGGGTTTCCGGGCGAGACGGAGGAGGATTTTGCCGAGATGTTAAATTTCCTGCGTGAGATGCGCTATGACTCGGCATATACGTTTCTCTATTCGAAGCGCTCCGGGACACCTGCCGCTGCGATGATTGATCAGGTGCCGGATGCGGTAAAGCATGCGCGCCTTAATCGTCTGATGCAGGAACAGAATGCCATTAGCCGCGAGATCAACGAGGCACTGATGGGGGCAGAACTAGAGGTGATGGTCGAGGGTGCGAGCAAGAACGACGCAGCGGTTTGGAGCGGCAGGACGCGGACGAATAAGATTGTGCTCTTTCCGCATGGTGCCGAACGTGCAGGTGATTTCGTGCAGGTACGGGTTACTCAGCCGCAGACATGGGTGCTCAAGGGTGAGGTTGTTCAGTAGGTTTGTTTGTGCGGTGTAACGCCCCAAAGCAAACCCTCGTGGAGCAAGTGTGTCAATACGGACTGTACTTGTGCAAGAGGGGATTGCGCAGGGCGTACACCGTTGATTTAGGAGGTGCGTTATGGACGCGCAGAACGTCACGCCGATGATGCAGCAATATCTGAGCGCGAAAGAGGCGCATCCAAACGAATTGCTCTTTTTTCGGCTTGGCGATTTCTATGAGATGTTCTTTGATGACGCAAAAATTGCGGCAAAGGAGCTTGGGCTGACGCTCACGAGCCGCAGCGGCGACCTCGAAAAAAATCCCATGTGCGGCGTGCCTTATCATGCAGCTGACAGCTATATTGCGCGTCTTGTTGCAAAGGGGTTTAAGGTCGCGATTGCCGAACAGATCGGCGATCCGAAAGCGAAGGGATTGACGCATCGTGCGGTGGTGAAGGTCATCACGCCCGGCACGGCACTCTCGGACGAGGTGCTGCAGGATGCGTCGAATATCTATATAGCCCTCCTGCATGAGCGTGCAGAGGGGGAATTTGTCCTAGCCGGGGCCGATATATCGACAGGGGAGGCATTCTACGCTGCCTATACAGGGGAAAATGCTGTGCAGCAGATGCAGGATGAACTCTATCGCCGCATGACGGCGGAGCTTCTGCTGACAGAGGGCTTTTCCCGCGCGGATGACGTGCGTGCATTCGCTGCGCTGCGTCTGCCGCGCTGTGCCATTTCGACAGTGGCAGAAGTTACAGAGACGGCGCTTCTTATCCGGCATTTTCCGGCAGAAGAGATTCCAGCAGAGGCGGGGGCACAAACGGCAGCTGCAACTCTCCTCTCTTACCTGCATAATACCGTGATGACGGACCTCTCGCAGATCAACCGCCTGACCTTTCTTGATGGGCGGGATACGATGCAGCTCGATACCTACACACTGCGCAATCTTGAAATCACGCGCAGTCTAAAAGATGGGAGTAAAAAGCATACACTTTTCGATGTGCTTGACTTTACGCGTACCCCGATGGGGACGCGTCTTTTGCGTGCGTGGCTTGAGCATCCCCTGCTTGCACCACACCGCATTGATGCACGCTTAGAGGCGGTGGAGGAGCTTTTGGGGCAGGCGGCGCTGCGCAGCAAGCTTCGCGAGGCGCTGCGCTCTATCTATGATTTTGAGCGGCTCTTAACGCGTGTGGAGACACAGACGGCAAATGCACGGGATCTCATCGCACTGCGTGTCTCACTCGCTGCGCTCCCTGCCGTACGGGAAATGCTCGGACAGGCAGAGAGCCGCCTCCTCACGCAGCATGCGGCATCCATTCTGACCTTTGATGAACTGTGTGATCTCTTAGCACGCGCGATTGTGGACGAGCCGGGGATTTCTGTGCGCGAGGGCGGCATCATCCGTACGGGATTTGATGCGGATCTTGACGCGCTGCGCCGCTTCTCCCATGACAGCAAGTCACTGCTGCAGGAGATGGAGGAACGCGAACGCGCACGAACGGGCATAAAGACGCTGAAGATCGGCTACAACAAGGTATTTGGATACTATATTGAAGTTCGCCACAGCGGGCGCGACCAAGTGCCTGAGGGCTATATCCGCAGGCAGACGCTTGCCAATACGGAGCGCTTCATCACAGAGGAGCTGAAGGACTTTGAGACGAAGATTCTCGGCGCAGAGGAGAAAATCGTTGCCCTTGAGTATCATCTGTTTACGGAGCTGCGTACGCGCGTGCGGGATGATCTTGTGTCCATACAGGGGGTTGCACGCGCGATTGCACATATTGATGTACTGCAGAGCCTTTCTGAGGCGGCAGCGGTATACCGTTATGTCCGCCCCGTCATACGCCCCACTGCGGATGACGGGATTGTCATTCGCGATGGACGGCATCCGCTCGTGGAGCGTATTCTAAAGCGTGACGTGTTCGTGCCGAATGACACGGAACTAGGTGCCAGTGGTGCAAAGACTATGCTCATCACGGGACCGAACATGGCGGGAAAATCCACCTATATGCGGCAGGTCGCACTTCTTACCCTAATGGCGCAGGTTGGCAGTTTCGTCCCTGCACGCATGGCGGCAATTGCTCCTGTCGATCGTATTTTTACACGCATCGGTGCGAGTGATGATCTCGTAAGTGGACAGAGTACATTCATGGTGGAGATGAATGAGGTCGCACAGATTTTGCGGGAGGCGACACCACGCAGCCTCGTCATTCTCGACGAGATTGGACGCGGTACGAGTACGTTTGACGGCATGAGCATAGCACGTGCTGTCATTGAGTATATTGATACACACATTCATGCGAAGACGCTCTTTGCAACGCATTATCATGAACTGACAGAGATGGAGAACGAGCGCATCCATAACCACTGTATCGCCGTGCGCGAAAAAGGGAAGGACGTCGTCTTTCTGCGGCGGATCATCGCGGGTGCAGCGGATAAATCCTATGGCATCCATGTTGCGCGTCTGGCGGGACTGCCGCCAAAGGTGACAGCGCGTGCAGAGGAGATTCTGCGCACGCTCGAACAAAAAGCGGTAGCCACATCGGATGATTCTGCGCTCCGGTCACAGGAGAATGCCGCTTCGTCCGCGCGGATTGCGCAGCCGGCTGATGGAATGGCGTCACTCTTTGCGGACGGCACGCTCGCAGAACTGCGTACACTGGACGTGATGACGATGACGCCGATTGAGGCGATGAATACACTCTTTCGCTTGCAGGAACAGGCGCGGAAGGAGGCAGGGCAAAGATGACGCAGATTCATGTGCTGGATGATACGACCATCAATAAAATAGCAGCGGGGGAGGTCGTTGAGCGTCCTGCCTCCGTGGTGAAAGAACTCGTAGAGAATGCCATCGACGCGGGGGCAAGCGCCATTGAAATCGAGATTATGGCGGGTGGTACGAGTTTTATCCGTGTCACGGATAACGGGCATGGTATGGGGCGCACGGATGCAAGGGCGGCGCTTTTACGTCACGCAACAAGCAAAATCACAATGGTATCTGATTTGCAGACCGTTGCAACGCTCGGATTTCGTGGGGAGGCGCTGCCGACCATCGCCTCTGTTTCGCGGTTTTCTCTCCTCACGCGGCCGGCAGATGACGATCTCGGAACGCGCGTAGACATCTGCGGCGGCAAGGCGCCCGAGATCTGCGATGCGGGCTGTGAGATTGGGACGACGGTGCGCGTGGAGGATCTTTTTTTCAATACACCGGCCCGTAAGAAATTTCTCAAGACGAATGCAACTGAGGCAGGCAGAATCAGCGACTTTGTAATAAAACTCGCGCTTTCGTGCCCTGCCATTGCATTTCGGTTGATAAATAACAATCGCATGACATTGATGACGGCCGGGGATGACAGTCTGCGTCATGCGATTGAGAGCATCTATGGAGGAGATGTTGCAGGGGCGCTCATTCCGCTCGGCTTTCATGATGCGGCGGCAGGCATTCATATTACGGGATATATTTCAAAGCCCTCCATGGTGCGAAGCAGCCGCGCATGGCAGACCTATATTGTCAATGGGCGGATTGTGCAGAACCGTGCGATTGCCAAGGCGCTTGACAATGTCTACCGTGCGTTGATTCCAAAGATGGGGTTTCCTTTTGCCGTCCTCCGTATCGAAGTGCCGCAGCAGACGATTGACGTCAATGTGCACCCGCAGAAAACGGAGATGAAGTTCGAGGATGAGGGGCGTATCTTTAAGGCGGTCTATAAAGCCGTCCTCGATGCGATCCGCAGCGCAGCGGGAGAGACGGCTGCGATTGCGGCAGCGGTCGAGCGGCCGAAGTTTCACTATGAGGCAGTTCCACTGCCGGTTAGCACGTCGTCCGTACAGGTGCCCCCCTCTCCTGTACGCCATGCCTCTTATAGAGTGCCGCCCGTACCTTTGCAGACCGTTCATGAAGCCCTGCAGTGGGCAGGGGGACGTGTGGATTTGCGCAGTGCACAGGATGGGATGGGTGCAGAGCGTGCCGCAGAGAAAAATACGTTTGCAGCAGCAACGGCACAGCTGCCGACCGCGCAGACAGAGATCGAGGAGCGGCTCCTCCCCATCGGGCAGGTTGACCTCACCTATATCATCGCCCAGAGCGCACACAGTCTTTATATCATCGACCAGCACGCAGCGCATGAACGCATCCTCTTTGACCGCTTCTCGGCGCAGGCGGACGGGATTCCATCGCAGCAGATGCTCGTGCATGCAATACTTACCTTCGATGCGCGTGAGGCGCGTTACATAGAGGAGAACGCGATGCTGTTCGACCGCCTCGGCTTTCATTTAGAATCTGCAGGTGCGCGGACGTACCGCCTGACGGAGGCACCTGCTGACATTCCGCTTGATGAGGCAGAGGCTGCGGTTCGTGAAATTCTCATCTCTCTTGGAGATCTGCATGCTGCTACGTCCGCACAGCTCCGACAGGCAGGCATTGCCACAATGGCATGCCGTGCAGCGATTAAGGCAGGGGAGGAGCTGAATGTACGCCAGATGGAGATTTTGCTGGATGAACTGCGTGCAACGCCGTTTCCTTTTACCTGTCCGCATGGACGTCCCACCATCCTGCGATTCGATACTGGGGATCTTGCCAAGATGTTTAAGCGCACGGGGTTTGGGCTTTGATGGCGGGCAGTGTGCATGCGATTGTTACCACCGTGCGGCGCGGAACGCAGTATACGGCAGCGAACCGTGCGCTTGCAGCGCGGACGGCAGCCCTGCTTGCCATTCCGAATGTCCCGCGCGGGAAGGAATCGCTCTCGGAACTGCGTGCAGCGTACGGCGTGGATCATATTCTCGTTGCGCGGCGTGGACGGCTCATGCTTGAGATGTCTGGGGGGACCCTTTTTTTCCATCCGGGTATGGCACATCTGCGCATAAAAAACCTGCGTCTTGGTCACGGTGACCATCTCGTCACTGCACTCGGACTTACGGAAGGGATGCGGGTGCTCGACTGTACGCTCGGTACGGGGGCGGATGCGATTGTCGAAAGCCATATTGCCGGTGCACGCGGCAGTGTCACGGCACTGGAATCCAGTCCTTTGATTGCAGCGGTCATCCGCGATGGGCTTGCCCATGCGACGGGAGACAACTACGAGATGCATGCAGCCATGCGCAGGATTGCTGTGCAGCGGGCAGAGGCACTTGACTTTTTGCGTACGAGTGCATCTGACAGTTACGATGTTATATATTTTGACCCGATGTTTCGGGATCCCCTGCATGAAAGCTCCGGCATGAATGCACTCAGAGATGTCGCGGACAGCCGTGCACTCACATTAGAGACCATTGCGGAGGCGCAGCGTGTGGCGCGCCTGCGTGTCGTCATGAAGGAGCGGCGGGGCAGCGAAGAATTTGCACGGCTTGGATTTTCTAAGTGCATGGGGGGGAGATACAGCCGCATTGCCTATGGTGTGATGGAGCGATAAAATTAAATTTATGATGGATATTTTTATTTTCGTTTAAGTTTTAGGTTTGTTTATACGATGTATCACTAGAGTATTCTATTCTAAGATAGGTAAAGGAGGTGATGCGATGCGGATTGCAGACGAGCTGACGGCGCTGGTCGGGCAGGGAAGCAGGGGGAGAACCGACCATGGACGAAGAGCGATGGGCAGCAGCGGGGCGTCGTTTGCACAGGTGCTGGAGGGAGCAAAACAGGGCATCCGCTTTTCGCAGCATGCAGAAGCAAGGCTGCACGAGCGGGGTGTGACGTTCACAAGCGGCGAGCTGGAAAAGCTCAGTCGGGCACTGGACCGCATGAAGGAGAAGGGCGCAAAAGAAGCCCTCATCTACATGAAGGACAGTACCGCGATGGTCGTCTCTGTGACAAACCGTACCGTAATCACGGCACTCGATGACGTGAGTGCGGCAGACAGTATTTTTACGAACATTGACAGTGCAGCCATTATCTAAAGAGCCGGACCTACGGGAGGCTTTTGACCGTGCGCGACTGGTGCGGTCAGCAGGTGGTACAGAAGCTGTACCGCCGCAGAGAGCGGCAGACATATCTTTTTACGTGAAGGTATTTCCTGCTGTTTTCGAAATGAATGGCATGACCTTTGCACTGTCAGAAAGGCAAAGGAGAGATTCATTATGCAGCGTTCCATGTTTTCGGGTGTTTCGGGACTCAAAGGACACCAGACCCGCATGGATGTCATTGGCAACAACATTGCAAACGTCAATACGACGGGATTTAAGTCCAGCCGTGTGACCTTTGCAGATATGATTTCGCAGAACCTCTCAGGGGCATCTGCGCCGAACGGCAACATCGGCGGAACGAACCCCAAACAGGTCGGTCTTGGCATGAATATCGCCAGCGTCGATCTTCTCTTTACGAATGCCTCCGTGCAGCAGACGGGAAAGAATACGGATGTCGCCATTCAGGGGAATGGCTTATTCGTCACAAAGCGCGGGAATGAAACGTTCTATACGCGGAACGGCGCATTCTCGTTCGATGCTAAGGGCAACCTCGTTCTGCCGGGATCAGGGCAGTATGTGCAGGGATATATGGCACGCAACGGAATCCTTTCGGTTGCGGGTGATAATACGGAAAACATCAATATTCCTGCCGATAAGTCAATGGAGGCAGCAGTGAGCACCACAGCTGTCTACACGAACAACCTCAATGCGAGCACGCCGGGCCATGAGCTGAAGAACATTCTCGTTCGTTATGCAAATGGTACATCAGAGACCGTTTCCAACTATAACCCGGTCGGAACGGGACAGTATACGCTCACGATGAGCACGGGCAAGAAGATTGTGCTCAGTGCCTCGGCGCCTTCGCAGACGGCCGGCAGTGCTCCGACAGGTGTTCTCTACACATCGCGGATTACCAGTGTTACAGCACAGACGGGCGGCACCGTGAATCTTTCGCTCAGCACGAACTATCCTGCAGATGCCTCCAGCCCGCTGCGCGTCAACGGTGGTACGACGATTATGCGCTCGGGTCTTACCTCCGGGACGTATTCCTACAATGGCACCTATAACATTTCGGGCACGATTGCAGCTGTTGCGACCAACGTTCCGACACCGGGTGTTACGCGTCTGACACTCAGACCAGACAACAACATCAATCCCGGTTCTGCTGTGACCGTGGATGTGCCGAATCCGACGACCTTTACCTACGCTGTTGACAATACCTATTCAGGAACACTCCGAATCGGCAATATGCTGGCAACGGCTGGTGCGCTCATGACGACGGCGGATGGGAACGAGGCGAAGCTCTCGGCTCCAGTGACCGTAACGAGTGCAATGCAGAACTATTCGCATACAGGGTCTGCATCCGACGGAACCATTGCGTCGATTTCGCGCAGAGCGGCGTATCAGTTCAACGGCAAGATTGTTTCCGGTGTTACGCTGAACACCAAGACAGGAACGGCACTTGCGGGTCTGGTTGGAAAGAGCTATGCAACGAACGATACGTTCTATCCGCCCGTCACATCTCAGATCGAGGTCTATGATTCTCTTGGCGCAAAGCATACTGTTCCTGTGGTATATACCAAAGTATCGAACAACAAGTGGCAGATCTCCCTCGGTACAGGCGGTGATTCCTATAGCATTCAGGAAGCAGACGGCACAACGACGACCGTCACACTCACAAAGACCGATCTGACGTTTGACAGCTCGGGCGCCTATACGGGCGGCAACGGCATGCTGAACCTCACCTATGGGAACGGCGCTGCCAACCAGCAGGTCAGCCTCGGGCTTGGCGCACTTACACAGTATTCGGGAACCAGCACAATTGCAGGTAAGGCAGACGGCAATGCGGCAGGCGTTCTCAAAAATGTTGAGATCGATTCGTCGGGGGTCATTACGGGCGTCTATTCGAACGGGGTACGCCAGAAAGAGGCGCAGATTGCCTTTGCGCGCTTCAATAATCCCGCAGGCCTTACGAAGATGGGCGGCAGTTTCTATCAGGAGTCGAACAACACAGGGACGCGCACCATCTCAGGAGCTTCCGATCTCGGTCTTGATATTACGACCTCGGCACTTGAAATGTCCAACGTTGATATTGCCGATCAGTTCTCTGATATGATTATCACACAGCGTGGCTTCCAGTCGAACTCAAAGATCATTACGGTTTCCGATGAGATGCTTGAAACACTCATCAATATGAAGCGGTAATGTTACACTAATACCTCCATGAGAAAACGTCACTCATATGAGTGACGTTTTCTTATTTTATATCAGTATGTAATAATTTATATACACATAATGCTTTGCGCATATATGCGGTCTGATGTATAATAAGGACGTGCTTCAGATGTGCGCGGAACTGTGAGCCGCGCAGAGACATAATGGTTCGATGACGTGGTTTGTATTGGTAAAATACAGTCGTACGAATCACTTCTAGGAACCATGCTTCTGAGAGAATGGGGGAGTTCTTATGGAAATGCTGTTGGGATTCATCATCCTTCTGGCCTGTCTGATTGTTGGTGTGCGCCATGGCGGACTAGGCCTTGCAGTCATCAGTGGATTTGGGCTTGTGATTTATACGTTTGCATTTGGGTACCAGCCCGGCAAGCCGCCTGTTGATGTCATGCTGATTATCTTGGCGGTTGTCACCTGTGCAGGGTTCCTGCAAACATCGGGCGGACTTACTGTTATGCTAAAGTATGCGGAAAAGTTTCTGCGCAACAATCCACGTCATGTTACGATTCTCGCACCGCTTACCACATGGTTTTTAACGGTGCTTTGCGGTACAGGGCATGTCGTTTACACGATGTTTCCTATCATCTATGATATTGCCATCAAGCAGAATATCCGCCCGGAGCGTCCCATGGCGGTCGCCTCCATTGCCTCTCAGATGGGGATTTGTGCCTCGCCGGTATCTGTGGCAGTCGTTTCCTTGGTCGCTTTTCTTTCGATGTCCGGACATGAGTTTACCGTGTTTCAGGTACTTTCCGTTTCGATTCCGGCAACGGGCTGTGGAGTGCTCTTTGCAGCGCTTTGGAGTTATCGCCGCGGCAAGGAATTGGAACAGGATGAGCAATTCCAGGAATTTATTCGTGATCCAGAAAATAAGCAATATGTATATGGTGACTCAGAGACTTTGCTTGATAAGGAGCTGCCGCGCGAATACTATCGTGCCATGTTCATCTTTTTCATAGGAATCATCGCCATTGCGCTTCTTGGCAACTTTCCGGAACTCCTGCCGAAGTTCGCGGCGAAAGAGGGAGCTGCACCAAAGCCTATCTCCATGGTGGTCGTCATCCAGATGGTGATGCTGCTCGTGGGGGCGACAATTCTGCTCTCCTGCAAGGTCAAGGCAAAGGATGTCGGAAACTCACAGGTATTTCGCTCTGGTGTTGTCGCGCTCGTCTCGGTCTATGGTGTTGCGTGGATGGCGGACACCTATTTTGCGAATCATATGGGGTTTTTGAAGGAGTTTCTCGGTACTGCCGTCCAGAACTATCCGTGGGCCTATGCGGTGCTCGCGTTCCTTACGTCCAAACTCGTTAATTCGCAGGGGGCTGCAATCGCCATCGTCGTCCCCATGGCAATCAATGTCGGGATGGATCCTGTGCTGATTCTCTCCTTTGTCTCGGCTTGCTATGGTTACTTTTTTCTGCCAACATATCCGTCGGATCTTGCATGCATCGGCTTTGACCGCTCGGGTACGACGCGCATCGGCAAATACATTCTCAATCACTCCTTCATGATTCCCGGATTGATCGGTGTTATCTCCGGCTGCTGTGTGGGTTATATTATGGCGCATCTGCTCTTTTGATCTTTACGCAGAAAACGAAAGGCCCCGGAAACGTCCGGGGCCTTTCGTTTTCTGGCATGCAGCGAGTGGTTACAGCATATTCTGCAGGAATCTCTTTGTCCGCTCTTCTTTTGGTGCTGAGAAGAATGCGGTAGGTGCCCCCTCCTCGATGATGCGGCCGTTTTCCATAAAGATGACATGAGTTGCAGCCTCTCGTGCAAATGCCATCTCATGCGTAACGACAATCATCGTCATATGCTCTGCTGCAAGTGCACGCATCGTGCGCAGAACCTCTCCTGTCAGCTCGGGGTCAAGTGCGGAGGTAGGTTCATCAAAGAGCATGATGTCAGGACGCATGGCAAGCGCACGTGCAATGGCAACGCGCTGCTGCTGTCCGCCGGAGAGGCGACCGGGATAGGTGTCCTCCCGCTCAGAAAGGCCGATCTTTGCAAGCAGTTCACGCGCATAGGGGAGAATTTCGTCCCTTTTCATTCCCTTGACACGGCAGGGGGCCTCGATGAGGTTTTCGATGACCGTCATGTGGGGGAAAAGGTTGAACTGCTGGAATACCATGCCTGTTGTCATGAGGATGCGCCGCACATCATTTGCATCTGCATAGGAAGCATGTGTTTCGCCAGGCTGGGTTTTGCAGAGCACTTCGCCTTGAATCGTAATATCACCGCGGTCGATGGTTTCCAATTTATTGATGCAGCGGAGCAGCGTGGATTTTCCGGAACCGGATGAGCCGATGATGGCGAGCACCTCTCCGCGCATGAGCGAGAGATCGATGCCGCGCAGTACTTGAAGTGTACCGAAAGATTTCCAAATGCCGCGCATGGAAAGCATCATATCATTCGCTGTCGTATCTGCCATAGTATGCCTCCAAACGCTTGAATCCCCATGTGAGTACCGCGGTCATCGTGAGATAGAATGCACCTGCGATAACGAACGGGGTCATATCGAACTCCCTCTGAACAATTGTGCGCGCAACACGCAGAAGGTCGTTCATAGCGAGGATATAGACCAAGGATGTGTCTTTGACGAGGTTGATGGTTTCGTTGCTGACCGGCGGGAGCGTGATGCGCAGTACCTGCGGCAGGATGATGCGGCGCATAGTCAGCGGGTAGCTCATGCCGAGTACGCGCGCGGCTTCAAATTGTCCGCGCGGAATCGCGTGGATGCCTGCACGAAAGATTTCAGCAAAGTATGCTGCATAGTTAAGAACAAAGGCGAGAAGTGCCGCGGCAATATCGGGCAGGAGGATGCCGACCATCGGCAGAGCAAAATAGACAAAGAGCAATTGCAGCATGAGCGGTGTACCGCGCATGATCCAAATATAGATTTCGAGCAGCCGACTCAGCATGCGAAACTGCGAGCGCCGTCCAAGTGCCACAAAAAGTCCGAGCGGAAGAGAAAGTGCAAGTGTTGCGCAGAAGATTTCGAGGGTAATGACGGATCCCCCGAGCATGAGGAGAGCGGTATCTAGTATCTTATCCATTCGATTATCCTAGCAGGCGAAAAGGGACTGTCCTGCGGAGCGCAGCGACAGCCCCTTTTTTATGTTATGCCGTTACTTTGTAATGTCTTTGTTGAACCACTTTTTCGAGATCTCTGCCGTACTGCCATCGGACTTCATGATATCCATGACAGCCTGCACGTCATTGCGCAGGGATTCATTATCTTTGGCAAACGCGATGCCAAACTCGCTCACAGGCCCTACCACGACGTCAAGTGCCTCCAACTCCTCTGGATGCTTGCTCATGTAGTAACGCCCTACGATTTCATCGCCGACGACGGCATCCAGACGTCCATTCTCAAGGTCCATGAATGCCGCAACGTAGTCCGGGTATTTTTTGACCTCTTTCACTTCATTTTTATAAAAATCAGTGGCGTCGATATACTCCTCAGCTGTGCCGGCGCTCTGTGTGCCGATCACCTTTCCGGCAAGGCTTTTCTCATCTGTGATGGAGGCACCGCCCTTCTTCACGAAGATGATTTGGCGGTTGTCCATGTAGGGATTGGAAAAGAGCATATTCTCTTTGCGCTTTTCAGTAATATCCAACCCGTTCCAAAGGATCTGTACGCGGCCGCTCTTGAGTTCGGCTTCCTTGCTCGACCAATCAATGGCTTTGAATTCGACCTCACGCCCTAGACGCTTTGCAGCCTCTTTGGCGAGATCGACGTCAAAGCCGACGATTTCATTTTTCTCGTCCTTAAAGCCCATCGGCGGGAAATTGTCATCCAGACCAACGATGATTTTCCCCTTATCCGACTCTTTTGCCGTCGATGCCGTTTTGTTGTCACCGCCGCAGCCTGTGAGCATCGCTGCTGCACAGGTGAGAACCGCAGTGCCCATGAGGATTTTCTTCCAGTTCATATACCTATCTCTCCTTAACGATGTATTCCTTTAGCGAAATAAAGAATCGCTATGCGTATTATAAGGGAAGTATTAAAATCCTGTCAAGTCAGAAATTAAAAATTTTGATTCTTTCACATATATTGTGGTATCCTACCATGCGAATACACTGCTGCGGAAACGATCGCGTGCTTATGTGCCCCAATACCGAAGCAGTGAAGTATAAAATAATGGATATAGCTTTTATCTTCTCATGCAGGTTTTTTGGTGTGAAGGTCGAATTTTTATACGTGGAGTTTCTCTACGTAACACGAAAAATCGAGGGAGGGATTTGCTTGCGTGCAATATCCGTGGATGATCTTCAAGATGGGATGATACTTGCCCGTACGGTAGTCAACCCTAAGCGTATTGTCATTATTTCAGGGAATAGTGTATTGACGCAGGCGCATATCACGCGTCTTAAATTTCTCAAGATTCCGGCTGTCTATATTAAGGACGATAAGGAGATTGAGGAGGAGCAGACGAGGATTTCCTCGCGCAGCGATCTTTTTAGCTACCAATATGAGGGGGCACGCAGCAAGGCGGAAACTGCGTTTATGCAAGTCCGGAGAACAGGCGGCATGTCTGTTGCAGAGGTCAAAGAACTTGTTGACACAGTGCTTCTCCCTCTTTCTCAGCGCAGTGGTGTGATTGACTATCTCAATGAGATCAATCATCTGGCAAGCGATGTATATAACCATTCCATGCGTGTTGCAATTCTCTCCGGTGTTTTTGCAAAATGGATGCATATGGATATGGAGACCACCAAGGATATTGTGCTCGCGGGGTTTCTCCATGATATAGGAAAGGCCAAGTTCGATCCAAGGCTGCTGGAAAAGGATGTTGCTTCTCTGACGGGAGAGGATTATGAGCGCTATATTCAGCATACGATTGAAGGGGCACAGGTTCTCAACGGCATTTATGGACTGTCGGAGGGTGTGCGCCTGACGGCATTACAGCATCATGAGCGGATGGATGGCAGCGGTTTTCCGTTCAATGTCATGGGCGATGAAATCCATCTTTATGCACGGGTCGTTGCTGTTGCAGATATTTATGATAATATTACGACCGAGCGGGAGGGGCGGCTGCGGCAGACACCGTTTGATGCTGTGGCAGAGATTGCCAATGAGATGTATGGTACCCTTGCACCGGAGGTTTGTGTCCCCGTGCTGATGAATATTAAAAACGCGTTTCTTGGGTCACATGTCCTCCTCAGCAATCGTCGTGAGGGCAGAATTATCTCTTATCCACATGGCGTTGTGACGCGTCCTATCCTCACGTTTTCCGGAAAATCTCTGTTTGATCTCAATGAGCACCCGGAAATCACGATTTTAGAGTATAATCAAAAGTAATTCACGGATACAGGAAGAGTGCTGCTTCTTGTACAGTTGTTTTTCACATAAAAATCCCCACCGAAATCCGATGGGGATTTTTATGTGAGATGTAAGAATTCTCATCCAGCATTTTCCAACATCTGGTACCATTCGAGTACCTCGTTGTAGTATGGCTTTAGGTGTGCCGGCGCGATGTGTTCCCGTTCACACCATGCAAGGACGGCATCCCAGTCCCCCTGCTCATAGGAAATGGCGAGTTCCAGAACGGAACGCAGCTCGTTCTGTTCGCCGAGCAGTGCAGCGTTGAGCTCGGGGCTTAGGGCGATTTCCTTTAATACATCCTGCATAGGCTGGTTGAGCAGTACATCACTCAATGAGAACATCCCGAGCAGGAAACTCGTATCGGGGGTGACATTGGGATGGTTCAGCTCCATGGACACGCGTTCGCAGAACTTTGCGCGCATAAGAGAGAGGGTAAAGAGTTCGGGTGGTTTATCCTGCGCAAATGTTTGCAGACTGATGAGTGATACCCAGCGGCGCAGTCCTTCAAACCCGAGCAACACTGCTGCCTGACGCAGGTTTGTAATGCGATGTGCCATGCCGATGCCGGCAGAATTGATATAGACGAGCAGCTTGTGCACGAGATGGGGGTCCGAGGCAATGGCATTTGTGATTGCAGCAAAGTCCAGGGATCTTTGGTTGATTTCGCGGAGCAGACGCAGGCGAGAGAGTGCGTTTCCGTTGAATTTCTTCGTGTGCAGCACATCCGGTTTGCAGAAAAAGTATCCTTGGAAGAGCACGTAGCCAAAGTCAACGGCTTGTTGGAATTCGTCTTCGGTCTCGATTTTTTCGGCGAGCAGACGGACATGTCCGGGCAGGGTCTTACGCAGATTTTTACGTTCCGTGGGATCTGTCGTGATGCGAAAATCTACTTTGATGATGTCTGCCATGTGAATTAGAGGCTCGTAGCCTGGCAGGAGAACGAAATCATCGAGTGCAATCTTGTAGCCCTGTTCTTTTAATTGCTGTACTGCCGCTAAAATTTCCGGTGTCGGCTGCACATTTTCTAAGATCTCAACGACGACTGTATCCGATGGAAGCAGGCCCGGCGCATGCTCTAAAAGATTCTGTTCTGTAAAGTTGATGAATGCTTTTTTATCCGAAACCAGTTTTTTTAGGCCAAATTCCAACATGCTGCCGACCATGACGCTCTGCGTGGCAATATTGCCGTCGAGGTTTGGGTCAAACGCATTGGTTAGACCACTGCGAAACAGGATCTCGTAAGCAAACACTTCTTTTTTTTGATTCAAAATAGCCTGGCGTCCGATAAATACGTCCATGAGGGGATCCTTTCTGTTTGTAGTGGTTACTCAGCCGGATCTGTCTGGGCATTTCCATTAGAGTGATAATTTTTCATAGTATACCATAACTATTCTGAAAAAGAAACGAAAAATGAGTTCTTTGTGGTATAATGGGAAAAACAAAATGGATGTGATATTTTGCTGCAAGATATTCAAATTGGGCGTTATATTCCAGGGAATTCGTTTTTGCATCACATGGATGTACGTGTGAAAATCGTCTTGCTCTTTTTCTTTTTACTGCTGATTTTCTTTGTGGAAAATATGGTGGGGTTTGCTCTGTTGGGGCTGGGGGTTGGGCTGCTCATGGTGTTTTCCGGGGTTCCTCTCATGATGCAGCTGCGTTCGATTCGGCCAGTTCTTTTGATTGTACTCTTTACTTTTTTTGTACACCTTTTCATGACACCGGGCGCAGAGGCGTTTCGCTTGTGGATATTCACGGGGACATGGGAAGGGCTTGCGCGCGGCAGCTACATCGCACTGCGTCTTATCTTGCTGATTCTCCTAAGCACGCTACTGACGCTTACGACGAGCCCGCTGCACCTGACCGATGGGCTTGAGGCATTGCTGTCTCCTTTGCGGCGGCTGGGGGTGCCGGTACATGAGCTGTCCATGATGATGACGATTGCTCTGCGGTTTGTGCCGACGCTGCTTGAGGAGATGGATCGCATCATGAAGGCGCAGAAGGCACGCGGGATGGATTTTGAGCAGGGCAGCATTGTGCGGCGCGTCCGTGCAATTGTTCCCGTACTCGTACCGCTCTTTTTATCGGCATTTCGTCGGGCGGATGAACTTGCCCTTGCGATGGAGGCACGCTGCTATCGTGGTGGAGAGAACCGTACCCGGATGAAGGAACTTCGTATGGGGCGTGTGGACTATGCAGCGGCCGCTGTCTTTTTGCTCGGCGCAGCGGGGGTTTGTGCCGTGTCATTTGGGGGGCTGACAATTGCGCCCTGAGCATAAAGAGATCATGAAGGCGCGTGCCCGCAATATCGCGCTTAAAGTTGCCTACGATGGGACACACTATCATGGCTTTCAGCGGCAGTCACCGCCGATTGCGGCCGTGCAGAATGTGTTGGAGGATGCGCTTGCAAAGGTCTGCAAAGATACGGTGGAGCTTGCTGCTGCGGGGCGCACAGATGCGGGGGTGCATGCCTATGGACAGGTTGTGAATTTTTTTACCGATGGGCGTATTCCTGTTGGGCGTCTGCCGCGTGCGGTGAATGGGCTGCTTCCGCCGGATATCGTCGTAGTGGAGGCATGGGAGGCCGCACGGGATTTCAGCGCCCGCCACAGTGCGACGGGCAAGACATATCTTTACCGACTGGAGCAGTGTATGATACCGAATCCGTTCTCACGGAACTATGCGTGGCAGATTTTTCATCCGCTCGATGTAGGTGCTATGCAAAAGGCGCTTATGCTGCTCATTGGTACGCATGATTTCAGCTCGTTTCGCGCTGCGGGCGGTGCGCCGATGTCGCCTGTGCGCACGCTTGATGAGGTGCACCTCGCAGAGGAGGGGGCAGGGCGGCTTTCCTGCCGTATTCATGGGAACGGATTTCTCTATCATATGGTGCGCAACATCATCAGTACTGTTGTGAGTGTTGGGACAGGGCGCATATCGGCAGAGCATTTTGCTGAAATCTTTGCTGCGCACGACAGACGCCTTGCAAGTCCTACGGCACCCGCGTGCGGACTTTATCTGCTCCGTGTGGACTATGATCGCTCTGCAGGGCATGCTGCCTTTATGTAAATACATGGCTGTGCAGGAGGAAGGAGAACGAGATGGACGAAACGTCATTGCAGCATCTCGTGACAGAGGCTGTGCGGGAGGTTCGCGTTGGTATGGGCGAAGGCAATGTGAGCGGGGGGAAGGTTGTCACGCTCGTCGATGCGCTCCTTTGTGCAGCGATTCTCGATGAGGCGAGCGATATTCACCTCGAACCCATGCTGCAGGGCGGGCTTCGTATACGTATGCGCATAGATGGGATGCTTCATGTATGCCCTGTACAGATCCCACCGACACTAGCTCCTGTTGTGCTCTCCAGACTAAAGGTCATGGCGGGAATTGATATTGGAAAACGGAATCGCCCACAGGACGGACAGCTCCGCCATATGTATCATGGGCGCAGGATCGATATGCGGGTGGCGGTGCTGCCTGTGGTGGATGGGGAACGGATGGTCGTGCGCATTCTTGATGCGCAGGAACAGTTCCTTGGCTGTCAAGAGCTGGGCTTTTCAGAGCGCAATCTCACGCTTTTTCGTCAGCTCATCCATCGCCAGACGGGGCTGCTCCTTTTGTGTGGACCGATGAATTCGGGCAAGACGACAACACTATACGCTGCACTCTCAGAGCTGAATGACCCCAGCTGCAATATTATGACGCTCGAAGATCCCATAGAACGTCGTATGGATGGGGTCAGCCAGATCCAGATCCATCCGGAGACAGGTCTTACCTTTGTCGTGGGATTGCGTGCGGCGCTGCGGCAGGATGCGCAGAAAATTCTGCTCGGGGAGATTCGCGATCATGAGACAGCAGAGATGGCAGTGCGCATTGCTCTCACGGGACATGCGCTCTTTTCGACGCTGCACACGGAGGATACGGTGTCGGCGGTCTTTCGCATGATAGAGATGGGAGTGCCGCCTTATCTTTTGGCGGCGACGCTTTCCGGGGTAATTGCACAGCGGCTCGTGCGGCGGGTTTGCCCGTACTGCCGCGAGACATATGCCGCAGTAGAGGATGTTTCGGAGATCGCGCAGGGAACGCCCTATGAACGCGGTACGATGCTTGTACGGGGGCGCGGATGTGAGCACTGTCATGGGAGCGGCTACCGCGGACGTATGGCGATCCATGAGGTGCTCCCCATGACGCCGCGCCTCCGTGCGACGGTATTGCAGGCGCATGATAAAGAGACACTGCGCGCGGCAGCTGCGGCCGATGGCATGGAAACGCTGTGGCAGGACGGCGCTGCGAAGGCAGCTGCGGGAGAAACGACACTGGAGGAAGTGGGGCGCGTGCTCTATGGATGAGAAGCAGTGGCAGGAGATTCTTCACCGGGGCATTGCGTGTGCGGCATCGGATATTCATGTGACGGCGCATCAACGGGTACAGATGCGCTGTGATGGGCTGCTTGCAGCGGTACATGAGGCAGTGCCGACAGAGGCGTTTGTGCATATGCTGTGCGAGGCGATGCTGTCTCCCGCACAGAGAGCGCAGCTGATACATCAGGGGACGGTGGACTTTTCGTGGAACTATGAGAATCGGCGGTTTCGCGGCAATGTCTATCTGGTGCAGGGGACGCCGGCATTTTGTCTGCGCATGCTCCCGCCGCGTATTCCAGCCCTCGATGAACTCGATATGCCGCCCGCGCTGTCTGCGCTCATGGAGGCACGGGACGGACTGGTGCTCATCACAGGGGCGACCGGCTCAGGCAAGACAACGACGCTTGCTGCCGTGCTCGATGCGATCAACCATACACGTGCGCTGCATATCATAACGCTTGAGGATCCTGTTGAATATGTGTTTTCACCGGATCACGCGTTCATCAGCCAGCGGGAGTTTGGCATGGATTTCCATACATTTCCGGCGGCTGTGCGCAGTGCCATGCGCGAGGATCCCGACATCATCCTCATCGGTGAGATTCGAGATCGTGCGACCATGGAGGCGGCGCTGTATGCGGCGATGACAGGGGTGCTTGTCTTTGGAACACTGCATACACGCTGTGCGGCGCAGACTGCAATGCGTATTGAGGGGATGTTCGATGCACGGGAGCGGGACAGTGTGCGGGCACAGTTTGCCGATGTCATGCAGGGGATCTTTGCACAGCGTCTTTTAAGATGCAAGGACGGTGGGCGTACTGCTGCCGTTGAGGTGCTGTGTGCGACTACAGCCGTACGTAATATGATTCGGCAGGGACGGTATGAGCAGCTGTCTTCGGTGATGATGAGCGGCGCGGCGCAGGGGATGCAGACAGCAGAGATGGCGGAGGCGGTATTGCGGGTAAAGGGACGCATCGCATGAAGAGGTTTTCTTATCGTGCACGCATGGCAGATGGCAGCCTCGTTCGGGGCAGTATTGATGCAGAGCATGCAGCGCTTGCAGCGCGGGAACTTATGGCGCAGGGGAAAACGGTCGTTGCCCTGCATGAAAAACGGATGGGAATTTCTCTGCGGCCTCTCTTTTTGCGTGGAGCGGTGACAGATGTGGAGTGCATTGCACTCTTTCAAGAAATGTCTGTGTTGCTTGGTGCGGGACTTCCTGTCCATGAGGCACTTGCCCGTCTTTCAGGCGGGGAGGAGACAGCGCGGGGGCATCTCGTCAAGAGCCTGCATCGAGCTGTTGTGCATGGTTCCTCTCTTTCCGATGCGATGAAGGGGCATCGCGTTTTCGCGCCCAGTATCATTGGCATGGTGCGTGCAGGTGAGGAGAGTGGTGCGCTCGATGTGGTTCTTGGTCAAGCTGCGGTATTTCTGGAAGAAGGGCATCGGGGGCGCGAGGATATTAAAAGCGCACTTTCCTATCCGGTTTTTCTGCTCGGAGCAACTGTTTTTGCAATTTTTTTGATGACTGTGTTTGTTCTTCCGATCTTTGCATCGCTTTTGCATGATCTTGGGGCAGAGCTTTCACTGCCCACGCAGGTGCTGCTCAGCGGCGCAGAGATGGTTTCGTCACATCCCTATGTGCTGACAGCTATCCTTGCAGGGCTTTGCACAGCAGGCATGGCATTCCTGCGCGTGCCGTATCTGCGTCTGCATTTTGACCGTCTGCTCCTTGGCGTGCCTGTTTTCGGTCGGTTCATCCTCTATACGCAATGGCGTATGATTCTGCGCATGCTTGATATTTTGCTGCGCAGCGGAATACGTTTGGACCTTGCGGTGGGGAGTGCCGCACATGTGACGGGGAACCGTTTTCTTGCTGCTGAACTGCAACGGGCAGAGCGCAGTCTCACAGAGGGGCGTACACTTGCCTATGCGCTTTCTAAGATAAACTGTCTGCCAAGACTGATTCAAGAGATGCTTGCCGCAGGCGAAGAGGCAGGGGCGCTGGAGCATTTGCTTTCGCAGGGAGCGGATTACTGTGAGAGAACAGCGCGGCAGCTTGGTGTGCGGATAGAGGCGGCTGCTGAGCCGGTGATGATTGTGTTGATTGGAGCGGTGATTTTCTTCTTTGTACTCTCGCTTATGATGCCGATTTTTACTGCAATGGATGCGCTCATGTGAGCCTCGCTATTGTCTTTGTACGATTTGATGATAGTGAGTACACGATGTTTGTGCTTTTCACAGCATTTAACAAAGAGCCGTTTTTGACATCAAAAAACCGGCAGCCGCTCTCTTTCGAGCAAACTGCCGGTCATACCGTTAATGTCATAAACGACGAACACATCCTTATTCAGTTGTGTTGTTTTGCCGCTTCCCTGCTGCGTGCACGGAAAGCGCTCGCAGTTTATTGTACGTTCAGCTGAAACCGTTGGGGAGATCTCTGCATATCATCCAACTTGCGCGCATGGTTTTCTACATCGAATCGTACACGTACAGGAACATTTTGCCATCCACCCGATCAAGGGGGACAGCGGCACTGTGACTGGTTCTGTCGAGACAATGCCAAAGCGTGACCCGGGAAATCCACAGGTTCTTATGTTCTTCAAAGAAGCATTTGTCCAGAAATACAATCACCATGCAGAAGATCTTGTGTCAATAGACATTCTCCTCTCTTTGATTGCCGAATCTAGGAGATATATCTCTTTTCTGTATATATCATATCATAAATAGAAGTATTTCGCAATAGTTTTTTGATGGATTGCGGGAATAAGTTTATAAAAAGGAAGGAGAACGCATGCTGATAGAAGTATTGACAGATTTCCTGTTTCCGCCGCGCTGTCCGAGCTGCAGAGACTATGTAGAGCGGCGCGGTGCGTGGTGCACGGACTGTGCGCAGAGGCTCTGCGGGCTGCACCGTATCGTTCAGCTGAGGGGCATGACTGCATGCAGTGCGGGGATTTGGGCATTTGGATACTATCGGGAAGGTGTTCGCGACCTTGTGCGCGCACTCAAATATCAGGGGAAAAAGGAGGTTCTGCCATATCTTCATGCGATGCTTGCCGCAGGAGATGAGGTGTTTGAACAGCTGCCAAAACCTCTGATTGCCGTACCTGTTCCGCTTGCGCGTGAGCGTGAGCGGCTGCGCGGGTTTAATCAAGTGGCAGAAATTTTTGGACCATGGCTTGCACGGCATAGTGTTCCTCTTGTGCCGCTGCTCTGCCGCACACGTGAGACGGCGCCGCTCTATGAGCGGACACGTGCAGAGCGGCGAAAGGAACTGCGCGGTGCATTTTCCCTCTGTGCTGAGGCGGATATTGGGGGACGCGATATTCTGCTTGTGGATGATATTATGACGACGGGAACGACGCTTGAGGAATGTGCGCGCATGCTTCGGCATGCGGGGGCAGGGCGCGTTTATGCGTTTGTCTTGGCGAGCGAGCATATGTGACTTATCGTCGGAACATCCCAGCAGCGCTATGGCAAGCGTTATGGATCGATTGATCTGTGTGTGCGCTGCGTGCATATATCGCTTTGCACACTTGCTTTCCGCAGAGTACTGCCTTGTCAAAAGGGATGCAACAACATATAATGAACGTACTGTGTTTTGAAAGAAAGATACTATATATTTTGCAGGAGGGTTTTTCATTGCTGATGAATGGTGCGCGTGCTCTTTTAGAGAGTCTAAAGGAAGAAGGGGTTGCGGTCGTATTCGGTTATCCGGGCGGGGCCGTACTCACTCTATACGATGAAGTGTATCAAATGGGATTTCCGCATATTCTCACGAGACATGAACAGGGTGCAGTCCACGCAGCGGATGGATATGCGCGCGCTTCGGGAAAGGCTGGCGTCGTCTTTGCGACATCCGGGCCCGGCGGGACAAATCTTGTGACAGGCATCGCAACGGCGCATATGGACTCTGTTCCGCTCGTCTGCATTACGGGACAGGTGGCCAACCCCTATATTGGCAAGGACTCTTTTCAAGAGGCGGACATCGTCGGTATTACGACACCGATCACGAAGCACAACTATCTCGTGAAGGATGTGAAAGACTTGCCGCGCGTTGTGAAGGAAGCGTTTTTTATCGCGCAGACGGGACGGCCGGGTGTGGTTGTGATTGATGTGGCTAAAGATGTCTTTGATGCGCAGGTGGATTATGGCTGCCCGGCGTGCATACAGCTGCGCGGCTATACCGGTGATGTGCCGTTTGAGGCGGCCTCTATATGGGAGGCAGCCGAGGCACTGCTTTCTGCGCAGCATCCGCTTCTTTTTGTCGGCGGCGGTGTCGTACTCTCTGATACGGCTGCGTATGTTCGTGAGATCATTCGCTTGACAGGGATGCCCTCGACGGCAACACTCATGGGGCTGGGCGCTGTTGCGGCGAAAACAGAGGGATTCACGGGCCTTGCGGGAATGCATGGCGCCTATGCGTCCAATATGGCAATCCAAGAGTGCGACCTTCTGCTTGCCCTTGGCACGCGGTTCAGTGACCGTGTCACAGGAAAGGCAGCGGAGTTTGCACCCAAGGCACGCATTGTCCACTTTGACATCGATCCCGCAGAATTCAATAAAAATGTACGTGCAGACCTTTCTATGCTCGGGGATCTGCGCCGTACGCTGCCCGCATTCATTGATGTGCTGAGCAACTGCGGCGAGGATCTGCGCGCACGTTTTAGACCGTGGCGCGGTGAGGTGCTTTCGATGGAACGCGCACACCCGCTCACATGGAAGGAGTCGGCAGAGATTCGCCCCGAGGCACTCATCAGCAAGGTCAGAGAACTTATGAATGACGATACGATCTGTGTCACCGATGTTGGACAGCATCAGATGTGGGCGGCACAGTTCTTCTCCTGTACGGCTCCGCGCAGCTTTTTGACATCGGGGGGGCTTGGTACGATGGGATACGGCCTGCCTGCGGCGATTGGCGCAAAGATTGCCTGCCCGGACAAGGAGGTCGTTCTTATCACAGGTGACGGCAGCATCATGATGAACTGTCAGGAGCTTTCGACCATGGCAGATAACGATATTGATGTGAAGATCGTCATTGTGCACAACTCTATTCTCGGCATGGTGGGACAGTGGCAGCGGCTCTTTTACAGTCACCGCTATTCAGCTTCGGAGCTAAAGGGGAAAACGGACTATGTAAAGCTTGCAGAGGCGATGGGGGTAAAGGGCTGCCGCATAGAGACGACAGAGGAGCTGGCAGAAGTCCTGCCGCGCGTGCTTGCCGAAAAAGGCGCCTGCCTCATTGATGTGATTGTACCCGAGGAGGCTGATGTTGTTCCGATGGTGCCGGGCGGCAAGAGGCTCGATCAGATGGTGCTGGGAGGAAGATGAGATGGATAAGTATTTGCTCGCGGTGCTCGTTGACAATAAGCCGGGCGTTCTCACACATATCGCAGGGCTTATCAGCCGCCGCGCATTCAATATTGAGAGTATTTCCGCCGGATATACAGAGGAGAAGGAGGTTACCCGTATCAATATCGTGGTTTCCGTCGCCTCCGAGAATGAGCTGCGGCAGGTCGTTACACAGCTCTCAAAGCTGATAGATGTGGTAAAAATTGTCAACCTTACGCAGTTTGAATCCATTACACGAGAACTCGTTCTTATCAAGGTACGCGCAACCAAGGAGACACGGGCGCAAATCATTGATGTGGTGAACATCTTCCGTGCACGTATCGTGGATGTCGGCGCAGAGAATGTTGTCGTCGAACTGACGGGCGATGCAAAGAAGATAGATGCACTCTCTGAGCTGCTCTCTGACTATGGGATTATTGAGATTGCAAGGACGGGGGCGATTGCCCTCTCGCGTGGGCCGGTGCCGGTCAAGCAGATGTGATGGCGGTGTATTTCAGCTTAAAACTGTTTTTTTGACTTTTTTAGAAAAACCTATTGACTTTTTGACTTAAATAGATTACTATAGACACCGTAAGTTAGCACTCAGACTTTGAGAGTGCTAACAGGACAGAGATAGAAATGAAAACTAGGAGGCAGATACTATGATTAAGCCATTGGGCGAACGTGTTGTCATTGAGGTTGCAGAGAGCGATGTCACGACGGCGAGCGGCATTGTACTCCCCGATACGGCAAAGGAGAAGCCGCAGAAGGGCAAGGTCGTAGCTGTTGGAACGGGCAAGCTGCTCGATAACGGACAGCGCGCTGAGATGGAAGTCAAAGTTGGCGACGGGGTCGTATTCTCGAAGTATTCCGGAACGGAAGTCAAGGTAGACGAGAAAGATTATCTCGTTGTCCGCGAGAGCGATATCCTGGCGATTCTCTAATAGATAAAAACAAGTAATTTGGGAGGCAATCTATATGGCAAAGCAGATTTTGTTTGACGAAGAGGCGCGCCGCGCACTTGGCCGCGGTGTGGATGCGCTCGCAAACGCAGTGAAAGTGACACTCGGGCCCAAAGGCCGCAACGTTGTTCTCGATAAGAAGTACGGCGCTCCGACCATCACAAATGACGGCGTGACAATTGCGCGCGATATTGAGCTTGAGGATCCATTTGAAAACATGGGTGCACAACTCGTGAAGGAAGTTGCGACCAAGACGAACGACATCGCGGGCGACGGCACGACGACGGCGACACTCCTTGCACAGGCGATGATCCAAGAGGGAATGCGCAACGTTGTTGCGGGCGCGAACCCCATGATTGTCAAGAAGGGCATCGAGGTTGCGGTCAAGACGCTCGTCGAGGAAATCAAGAGCAAGGCGCAGAAGGTCGAGACCAAAGCAAAGATCGCACAGGTCGCAGCAATCTCCTCCGGCGACAGCGAGGTCGGTGACCTCATCGCTGAGGCAATGGAGAAGGTGGGCAAGGACGGCGTTATCACGGTCGAGGAGTCTAAGTCCATGGACACGAACCTCTCGGTTGTCGAGGGGATGCAGTTCGATCGCGGTTACATCTCTCCTTACATGGTGACGGACACGGAGAAGATGGAAGCCGTTATGGACGATCCGTATGTGCTTATCACGGATCGCAAGATCTCGGCAGTTGCCGACATCCTGCCTGTCTTAGAGCAGGTCGTAAAGCAGGGCAAGCAGATCGTCATCATCTCGGAGGATCTTGATGGTGAGGCGCTTGCGACGATCGTTGTCAATAAGCTCCGCGGCACGTTCAAGGCACTCGCTGTGAAGGCACCGGGCTTTGGCGACCGCCGCAAGGCAATGCTTGAGGACATTGCAATCCTTACGGGCGGCACGGTCATCAGTGAGGAACTTGGACGCAAACTCGACAGCGTGACGCTGGAGGATCTTGGACGTGCACGTCAGGTACGTTCCTCAAAGGAGGAGACGACCATCGTGGACGGTGCAGGGGACAAGAAGCAGATCTCCGCACGTGTTGAGCAGCTTAAAAAGCAGATTGCAGAGACGACTTCCGACTTTGACCGTGAGAAGCTCCAGGAGCGTCTTGCAAAGCTTGCGGGCGGCGTAGCAGTCGTTGAGATTGGCGCTGCGACGGAAGTCGAGATGAAGGATAAGAAGTACCGCGTCGAGGATGCACTGAATGCGACACGCGCAGCCGTTGAGGAAGGCATCGTTGCCGGCGGCGGCACGACGTACATCGACATCCTGCCGGCACTCGACAAGATCAAGGCAGATGGCGATGTGAAGGTAGGCATTGACATCGTAAAACGTGCCATTGAGGCACCTGTTCGCCAGATTGCGGAGAATGCAGGCCTTGAAGGTTCTGTAGTCGTTGATACCGTGAAAAAGGCAGGCGACGGCATCGGCTTTAACGCCCTTGAGAACACCTACATTGATATGATTGGTGCAGGCATCGTGGATCCTGCGAAGGTCACGCGCTCTGCCCTGCAGAATGCGGCATCCATCGCGGCAATGGTCTTGACGACGGAGACACTCGTCACGGATAAGCCGGAGCCGGAGGCTCCGATGCCGGCAGGTGCGCCGGGCATGGGCGGTATGGGCGGCATGATGTAAGCACAGCCCTGCCGCGGTAATCTAATTAAATAAAAAAGAAGCATGTTTCCCATTGTGGGAGACATGCTTCTTTTTTATTATGATATTTACGCAAATTCAGTATGCGTGATATTGTAAAAATAGAATGACAATGATATACTTATTTCGAACTGTAAATGAAGCAGCCTCACCGATGGGTGAGCGAAAGGAGTTTCGCAATGCTGAATATGGACAAAAAACTCGCAAAGCGTGAGGAAGAGGGCAAAATCATCCGTGCAGGTATTGTCGGCGCAGGGCAGATGGGGCGCGGTATGGTCACGCAGATGGCACTGATGAAGGGCATTATGCCGGCCATCGTTTCAGATATTAAGTTCGACAACGTCATCAATGCGTTCCACTATGCCGGCATCAGTGATGAGGAGATCGCTGTGGCAAAGACGCTCGAAGAGGCGAACCGATACATGGAGCAGGGAAAATACGTTGCAACGGAGAATTCCGATTTTATCTCGCAGGCAAACCTTGTCGAGGTTGCAATTGACGTGACGGGGGTACCTGAGGTTGGTGTCAAGATCGCAATCGACTCTATGAATAACAAGAAGCATGTTGTTATGATGGATGTTGAGACAGATGTTGTCATCGGAAGCTATCTCAAAAAGCTTGGCGATAAGAATGGCGTCGTCTATACTGGCTCTGCGGGTGATGAGCCGGGTGCCGTGATGGAGCTTTACTCCTTTGCGCGCGCAATGGGGATGGATGTCAAGGTCATGGGCAAGGGCAAGAACAATAAACTCGACTATGACTGTAACCCCGACACCGTACTTGAGGAAGCGACACGCCGCAAGATGAGCCCGCGCATGCTTACGTCCTTTAAGGATGGTACGAAAACCATGGTTGAGATGACAGCCATGTCGAATGCGACAGGACTTATCCCCGATGTGATCGGCGGGCATGGCCCTTCCGCTTCGCCGAAGGATCGCTGTGCTGAGCTCAATGAAATTTTTAAGCTCAAAAAAGATGGCGGCATACTCAATAAGCATGGTGTTGTTGAGTACGTCAACGGCATTGCACCCGGTGTCTTTGTCACCGTCACCACACAGAATGAAGAGATCGCCTACCAGATGGGGTATCACAGCATGGGACCAGGGCCTCTCTGGACACTCTATCGTCCCTATCACCTCTGCAATCTTGAGACGCCGCTCACCGTCGCGAAAATTGTCATCGACGGCGAGCCGACCATCATCCCATTGGATGGTCCCGTCAGCGAATGCATTACCGTCGCCAAGCGTGACTTAAAGGCAGGTGAAACCATCGACGGCATCGGCGGCTATACCACCTACGGCTCCATCGCAACGGCGCAGGAAACCTATGAGAAGGGCTATGTCGTCTATGCGCTCGTCAATAAGAATGCACGCATGAAGTGCGATGTCAAGAAGGGGACACTCCTCACCCTTGACATGGTCGATCTCGACACATCTACCCAGCTCTATCAGGTACGCAAAGAGCAGGATAAGATGTATAACAACGGGTATGCGTTGAAGTAAGCGAAACGAGACAAATAAAAAGCTGTCATAAAGCATTTGTTGCTTTATGACAGCTTTTTATATCGAACAAGCAGAAAAGGAAGCCTGCTAAGAATGTGACATTTTCCTTCTTGGGGCGACTGCTTTCATTTGTAATTGGACTAAACTATATGAACGGACTATATATCCTTATTCCTCAAACCTGAAACTATCAATCTTCAGCGTCCGACAGTTTTCCGATACGGTGGTCACTACGTTGGGCGGCGTACCGCTTGGAATATGGATGTCTACATCCAGTCGAATCATCACTTCTGCATCGGGGAGACTGATCAAGTGAGAAAGAACCTCACTCATATAGGTGCTGACCTCTTTGTTGATGCGGACGCTGTCCAGTGGCACATCCATAGAGAAATGTTTGTTCCTAGGCGATTCCGAAGTTATGCTTTCCGTTGTCGATGGATTTTCATGTTCATCCCTCACTGTCACTTCCGGTTCCGAGTTCTCTCCATTCGTCGCGTTGGACACAGATGCCGGCATGGATTCACTCGCACGTTTCCTCTCATCCTCAGCGATCTGCTTTTCGGCAACTTCTTTCTTGACAATAAGACCGTAAATTGGCACTTCACCATGAATCTCTTGACGGAGTTTGAGGTTCGTATAGCGGCTGCCGTCAAACGTCTCGGCAACAGCAAAGCCATCTTCTTCCATGACCCCCTTGCGGATGGTATCTAAGAGGACTTGGATATCCCGCAGCCGCGGCAGATAGCAGTAGGATGTAATGTATTCCCAAAGCTGTTTGATTTCAATGGTCGCACTGTCTTTCCACAGCCACTTGTCCAGTTCCATTTTCAGGAGAACGGGGCCCCATGTCCGAATCAGATTATCGTCGCTCATGAGTTGCTCGGCACACTTCTGCACATTTTCGAGCTGCGTACAGGAGATTTCGGCAATGTCCCATTTTACGTCCTTGATATTTTCCTCAGCGTCAATGTAAGGTGCGAATACCCACGCATAGGCTTGTGAAAGTCGCATGACGAGATTCGCTTCCACCTGCTGGATGCTGGCGTCCGCCTCGCGGATTTGCGCTTGGTCGAGGTTGCGCCGCTCCGCCTCATCGCGAATCAGTTGCCATGCCTTGAAGCGGCGGACGATTTTTTGCAGCTCAAACATCCTACCCTTGTCCGGGGCGAGGAACACCAGCATATTCTTGTACTGACGAGGCGACGTTCCCCGCATTTCCAAGATTTCCTTCGCTTGCTCAAGCGCCGCCGTATCTTTCTGCCCTCGCTCGTGAACATCCGTCATCGGCAGTATCACGAGGCGCACCCGCTGCTCATCCGGCACATCCGCTGAAGACGGGCAAATATGGATGCCGCCAAAATCGGGCGAGGACTTCCACTTGCGCAGACGCATTTCGATTTCCCGCTCCACCTCGTCGGAGGCAATACGGCTCTCCAAATCCTGCACCAACTTGCGAAGCGTGGGGCGGTTGTCGTACCAGCAGCGCGTACCAGTGTCGTTCGTATAGAGATAGGCGAGCTGGCTCTTGAGTTTGCCGAGGACGTCGCCAAAGACGGCGATGTCCTTTTCTTCCTGCGGCTGTACGACGCCCAGGCGTATATGACTCTCTTCCACGCCGCGGATATTCTGCTCCCGGACGCTCGGCGCACTGCCGAGGAAAATCGTCCGCGCCGTTCTCCTCGCCGCCATAAGCGCCCCATAGCGCGAATTTCCTCGGTCGAGCTTCATTGGCTCGGAATCACGCCCGTCAATCTCGGAATCAACGATTGCATTCCAATTCTCCGGCAGATAGCGGATCAGCTCGTCACGAATCTGGGGGATGGCGAGCGGAATCGAGCCTGGCATGATCATGCAGCTCGCATCAGCGTTGATCCAAAGATGATACGCCACGCCCGCCATCAGACGCAGAACGCCGCGCGTCTTTTGGAAACGTTCAATCGTCGCCCACTCGTCATAGAGGAAATGAAAAAATTCTGGATGAATGGGGTAGCAATTCACCATCTCCTGTTGATACGAAACATCCTTTGCCTCCACCGGAAAATCATCGCCATGCGTGCGGTACATCTCACTGAAGGCCGCACAAATGGCATCGCGTGCCGCTTCGTCCCGGCAGGGAAGAAACAGTCTGCGTCGCACGACTTCAAAGCTTTCGTTCGCCGCCACCGGCTTCCAGATGGACTCCATGCGCCCGAAGGTATGCTCGATCTGCGTCAAAACCTGCTGCCCTGCATCGCCGCCAACTTCGATTTCCGATTCCGGCAGGGATGCAACCACCATGCTGCGGCGGCTGGCACGCGCCGCCTCGGTAAGCTCCTGGATAAACGAGATGAGATTGTCAAACGAGCCGGCGGGAAGCCCCTGTATTCCGTAGAGTTTCTTGGCGTAGGCAACCAGCTCATCCACGAGGATGAGGCATGCCCCACATGCATCGAGCATATCCCGCAGGGCTTCCGAGCCGGGCGAAACGCCGCGCTTGTCTGCTTCCTTCACATAGTCGTACAGCTTGGGATTTTTCGATGCATAGGCAAGCTGGGCGGCAATCTCGCCCCACAGCGTATGGATGGTAATACCCGGCATATAGATCGGCCGCTTTGCCTTGGCAGGATTGAGCGCCGTGCCGACAATGACAGCTACCTGTACATCACTTGGCAGTTCACCTATCTCAGCCGCAGAGAGAACGTTCTGTACATTTTCCGATTGTGCCGGACGGAGCTTGCCATGAAACAGATGATAGAGCGCCAGCATGCTGTGTGTCTTGCCGCCGCCAAAGGACGTCTTGAGCTGAATGACCGGCTCGCCGTCACCAAGTCCCAAGCGGCGGAGCGCCTGCGACAGAAGCCCTTTCATCCCCTCGGTCACATAGGTGCGCGCGAAAAATTCCACAGGATCGAGATATTCGGCGCTTCCTTCGCCGCGTGCCACCTGCGCCAAATCCGCTGCAAATTCCGCCTGTCGGTAGCGTCCTTCCGCCACATCCGGATGTGGACGCATGACATCCCGCCAGCTTTTGAGACTGCCGATCGGCTCCTGCATGATGCCCGCATTCGTCTTGACATCAGTGGGAACATTTTCTGCCTGTGCCGCATTTCTGGAGCCTGCCGCATCACCATAGGCTTTTTCCCGCCAAAGATTACGAAGCTCGATCGTATATTCATCATCGAGCTGCTCACACATACGCGCCATGGTATCGAGTGCACGTGCCGTATAGGAGTCATCGAAGACCTTCCACTCCGTGTGCGCCCATTGGTTGCGGACGGTATTGAGCTCCTTGACCCAGTTGTAATGATTGCGGGAGAGCTTCTTGCTGAAGATCTCCCGCCAATGAAGATCCATGAGAATAAGACAGCATTGCACATCCATCGCATCGGTCAATTCAGCATAGTCACCTTTGTAGGGGAGATTCCGCTTCTGCTCCTCGTACAGGACGCCCAGGACACCCTTTTTCCACCAATCATCGTGAAACACCGCCATCAGTTCTCGCGCCACATAGGGAACCAGCGCTTCCCGGAGAATGGTATTGAGTGCGCGTCCCACGAGCTCGTGATTTTGTTCATTCATTGCATTTCACCGCCTAAAAATCCAAGGATATGACTTCCACATGCTGATTTCTGAGCTCTTCCCGCCTTGTCATGATGTCCGGCCACGAGATGACGAGGTTGTTATATCTTGTGCCTTCCTGCGCCCATCCTTTTTTGTCGGCAATCTGATAGAGCCGGTAGGCGAGATGCTTGATGCCTTCTCCGCTGGAAATAAAACCTGCAAGGCGTTTGGCGCAGCCCTCGATGCCGTTTTCTCCGAGTTCGCGCACCAGCGTCTGTACCCAAAGCCAAGTACTGTCTCCTGTAGAGAGTGTTACGGGGAGTTCATCACGATCTTTCAGCCGCACTTTCCCCTTGGCGGCATGCACGATGCCCATATCCTGCAAGCGGTTCACAGCAACATTTCTCGCCCGTGCGAAACCCTCTGCATCACCGAAGACGATTTCGTTAAACCCGCATTGCATGTATAAGTCCACTGCAAAGCGACTCTCGGCATCGAGATTTTCTCCCTGTCCATAGAAGTACTCATCCAATGCCTGATTGATAAGCTTCAGCGCAGTCCGCACGGTCATGGGAGAGCCGTCCGATTCGAGGACAGCCGTATAGCGGGAGTAAACACTGATACCTGGACCGATGGTTGATTGTCTCATATCCACGGGAGCAATATTTGAGGCTTGCAGGTGCGCGAGGGACGATTCCAATTCCCGTCTGAGTTCGCGCAGAAAATTCTTGCGCGTGCATGTGGTGGCAGTCGCATCACGTTTGCGACAAACGAGAACGATGGATGAGGCGAGGGCGTTTGAGTCATTGGCACGTGGACGCACACTTCGTTCCGTACGAACAGGCCATGTCCCGGTAATAGCAAAGCCAGCAGAAACAATCGCATTAAGCATTGTTTCCCAGCCGGATGACGCTATACCATCCAAATCCGTGTCATTTTGCTTGAATGCATAATAAATTGTCATGGGAACATCCGTCGATGCACACCGATAAAGCTGTTTGCAAGTGTCAGACATCCCTTGCTCAAAAAATTTTTTCGCACGTGCCTGGCTTCCGCCAAAGCGATTAGGTTCTGCCACCAATTCCTGTTGTTTTGGTGTTTGCAGTGTAGAAAAAAGCTTCGGTTCAATATCTCGTAACACTTTGCGCATCCAAAGATAGAAATAATCGGATAAATTTGCATAGCCGATGTTGTCATAGTATGGTGGATCGGTAGATACCATAACCCATTGCAGGTCATTATGCTCTGACGCACTATGTTGTATTGCTTGTCCCATGATACTGGCAGGCATCTCCCTTACACTTTTCTCCACCCACTCCAACATGTTATCAAAGCAGCCGGAGGAGTTCGAAAACAGATTTGCTTCTGCATAATCCCAAACCATGGGAATAGCTTGTCGCGCAAACGTACCTCTTATTGTGTCCCGTGTATTACTCCAACTGCAGTTACTTGAGTTTATATCCGCCAATTTGTCCACTACAAACGCCAAATAAGTCGCAATCGCCCCGCAATATTCTTTCGTTCCATCATGGAACGCAACTTGCTCCTGCACATCAGCAATCAAATCCGTGAAAGTGGATAACGCTGTAATTTGTCGATTTGTGAATAAATCGGAAAAGTTGAGCATACCGTATCCCTGTGCACTAAATCCAAGTGCTTGTTTTGGCATTGCAGCTGTGGGGGCATTTTCAGGTTTAGAAACCATTGCTGTTCTTATATGTTCCGTATTCGCCTCTAAGTAAAGGCGTCCATTTTTTGCTTCTGCTACAATAGCCATCATTTGAACACCCACATGTCCAGACATAGCTTCCTTGCGCACATGAGCCAATGGCACACTCGCCCCACAAGAGATACACGTCGCACCTGTTCTCCCTACCGTCCCCTCCCGCACATCTCCCTTTCCATAGCGCACTTCAAACCGTACCTTGCCACCTTCCACAATCGGTTCGAGATACGCTTCCTTGCCCGCCTTCTTCGACAGCCAAAACGACTTCACAAGCGGCATCTCGCAGCCGCAAGCTGGATTCGGGCACTTCACCGTCCTCGCCCAAATCCATGCGATGACGGTCGCTTCCTGCCCCGTCTCCGGGACTTTCACCTTCGGATAGAGATGACCGATCTTGGCAAAGGCTTTCTCCTTGAGCAGCTTTCCATAGTATGCAATATCATTCGCAAGACCCTCTGCTCCATGCCATTCGACATCAATGAGAGACTTTGCCGCAGGGTTCACCGGCGGCTGGTCTTGGAACTTCGCAGGGATCTCGATCATCGCCTTGTTGATCATGACCGCCACGGGATTCAGATCGGCAGCGATGGCTTTCAGCCCCAACCGCTGCGCCTCCAAGGGAATCGTACCGCCCCCGGCGAAGGGGTCAAAGACGGGCGGCGGATTGCCGTCCGTGGATTTCTTGATTTCCTCGTACGCCTCGGCAAACAGTTCCTTATCGCCGCTGTTTTCCCAGACGACGAGTTTTTCCATCAAGCGAAAAAGACGCTGCCGCTCCGCATCCTGCGCCTCCTCCGTGGGAAATTCCTCCGGATGCGAGGACGGATCATCCACGAGGGAGGCAAAGAGCACCGCCCGCGCCGTGGCGAGCGGTCGCCTGGCCCACCAAAGATGAAGCGTCGACGGATGCCCATGACGAATGGATTTTTCCCGCGCCGAAGCGGCATTGATGGCATCGAGAGGGATGGCTACTTCGATCAGTTTCTTCTTCATAACAGAAAATTCTCCCCGCTCAAGATTCTTTCAGTCCACTTTTGAAAAGCTGCTGATAACCCGGACATTTATGTAGTCTTCCGTGACTATCACGACACCACTCGATTTCATTAATATCACGGAAAAACATTGTCGCTGTAACGGATGAAAAATCTTTCTGCAATCCTAACACCTCGACGAACATATACACCTTGTTCGCATTAGGAGGAATCACATCGCGCTGACTATAACCTCCATACGACTTCTTTCTAGCCTCATCCTTGCCATATGGACAACCGATGACGTATACATCGTAGATGGGGCTTTCAGAGAGATTGATAATCGCCGCATGCATAAAATTCTTGTTATCAAACTTCGGTCCGATAATCCAAAGCGCCACACTTCGTGCGTACTTCATCTCATCTTCTCGCTTGGTATAAGCATAAGTTTGATAGGCTATATAACATAGTCCGCATGTTGCTATACACGAAAAACCAGATGACAGCACGGAAGGTGTAATGAATTCTCCTATGAACGAGCACATAGTTCTTACATCTCCAGAATACACTGCCCCTGTTTGAGCAAATCATCCATCTTATACGTCACACTCACCGCTCCAAAATCCGGTGAGCTGCTGAACGGCTTTTGCAAATACGTCGTTTTCGTTTGCATGCCGTTCACCAGAACAATCGCCAAAATATACGCATCAGGCTTGTTCAGCGCGGTCAGGATTTCATTCTTGCTGACCGTTACCGTATCGGCGTCGGCTTTCCTGCCCTTGACCTCGATAAAACGGAGGCAGTTCCCGTCCGCGCGAAGCCCCTCCGGCACGTGGGACTCGATGTCATAGCCACATTTCGCCATGCTGACATCCTTCGGTTCGTACCCCAGTTCACGCTCAATATTCTCTATCGTTTGCATAGCAATTTGCTCGATCTCCGCTCGGCATGTACTGTCCTTTTCCAGTGCGTTACCATCCGTCTCGCCAAACCACCCTTTCGGGACGATGAGCGCACCGCCCACCACGACGGGAGGCATCGCTGTGATCTTGCGCTCCTGCGCGATTTCAGCAAGGCGCTTTTTCAGTCTTGCCGTCAAATCTTCGGCTCTTCGTGCGGCTTGGTCGGCATTGAGCTTGGCGTTGCGCTTTCCGGCGTTCTCCTTTTCCCGCAGTTCATTGGCGCGAAAATCCCAATAGCGAATTTCACTCGTCAGGCGTTCCTTTACTGCATGTTCCATTTTATCCAAGAACGCTTCTTTGCGTGCACGTACTTCGCTCAAATGGGCAGGAATGATGTTCCGTATGGCATAGCCAACGGCGATGTCCTCCACCCCATCTTTGAGCCATTCTTCTTGCTGGAGAGCCGAACGAACACGCTCTTTTTCTTCATCATTCGGCGCACGATAATCCAGATAAGGTGCAAATCCCGCCAGAAATACCTCACCATTCTTACGAATCTCAACGAAATGGACATGTTTGGAGATCATGCGCCTTTGGCTTGTTCCGGGAATGATTTGCCCATCTTGAATACTGTTTTCAATATAAAACAGAAGGCGCATTTCCTTGCCGTCATCGGCATCGTCCACGAAGATCGTCCCCTGCCTAAGGTCGCTGCCGTATTTTTCACGAACGAGATCGCTCATCGCGGAAAGAAGCGGCGAGCCGGGCGTGACAAAGGATGCGGGGACAAGCCCCGGGATGTTGGCGTTCCTCTTGTCAAAGCAGATGCGTTCGTAGCGGGAAAGCACAGGCTCTCCAAAACCGATCTGCATATCACGGCTGCAAATATCAAACGGTACGCGGGTAATCTCGTACCGTCCGGGTTCACGTTTATAAATACGCCCGTTCAACGACTTGAATGCGGCAAGGAAAAAACTCTCCACAAAGAACGGCTGGAGCTTTCTGGCTTCCATCCGTTCCATGTTCTCGCGTATGCGCATCACAATGCTTTGATTCATAACATCTTCCGTCAATGCACGCTCTGTCAGTATTTCCTCTAATTTCTCTCGATTGAGGGAAGAATCCATGACAGTGTTGAGTCTTTCTCTGGTCTGGGGATCATTGCCGTAGCGTATTGCATCGATCAGAAGTTCTCGGAGTGGCTTGTTGTCAAAGGACAGCTTGCCCAATATATCAAAGACCTTGCCGCCCAGGGCTTTTCGCTCCTCTTCCAATTTGCCGAAAAGTCGCTGGAATACATCTCCTTCCCGAGTTCCTGTTGCCACCAAATTCCAAAGATGACATACCTCGGTTTGCCCAATGCGATGGATGCGCCCAAATCGCTGTTCCAGTCGATTCGGATTCCAAGGCAGATCATAATTGATCATCAGGTGCGCCCGCTGCAGATTGATACCCTCACCGGCGGCATCCGTAGCGATGAGTACCAAAACTTCCTTATCTTGCTTAAAGCGTTCCTCGACTTTGCGCCTTTCATCCCGCACCATGCCACCGTGAATCGTGACGACGGCCTCGGTACGTCCCAGCAAAGAGGATATTTTCTCTTGCAGATAATACAGCGTGTCCTTATGCTCCGTGAAAATAATGAGCTTTTCCCGTTCACCGTTCACGCCAACGATATTTTTGTTTTCCTGCAAAAGTCGTGACAGCTCATCCCACTTCCGATCCTCGCCGCTGGCGCGTACCTGTCCCGCCATTTTGGTCAGTCGGCGCAGCGTCCGTATCTCTTCCTCCATTTCTGCGATGGTCTGCGCGGCGCTGGTTCTCGCTGCCATCTCGTCCTCGGCAGCCTCCGCTTCGCTGCTTGGAGCATCCTCCAATTCCTCAGCGTCCCTGTAACTTCCAAAATCAAAGTGAAATTCATTGGCACGACGTTTTAATTTTTCCTCTTGTAATAACTGCTCCAATCGTTTTGTCCTGCGATCCAAAGAGCAGTAAATGGCGGCAGGAGAGGATGCCAGCCGTCGCTGCAAAATGGTGAGCGCGAATCCTACTGTGTTTTTGCGCTCATTTTCCAAACGCTCCGCGCGGTTGAATCCATCCTGCACATACTCCGTCACTTCTTGATATAATTTTTCTTCCATTGGAGAAAGGTCATAATTGACCGTATAGGCGATGCGCTCCGGGAACAGCGGTTTCCCGTCAAATTTCAAAAGCTCTTCCTTCACCAGGCGGCGCATGACATCCGATACATCCACCGCTTGCTGGCTGTCACGCTTGACGCCCTCAAAACGATCTGCGTCGATGAGCGACATAAACAAGGCAAAATCGCTGTCTTTGCCATTATGGGGTGTGGCGGTCAAAAGGAGAAAATGTCTTGTGATTGAGGACAGAAGCCTTCCTAGTTGAAACCGTTTCGTATAACGCACCTCGCCGCCCCAGATTGTCGCGGACATCTTGTGCGCTTCGTCGCAAATGATGAGATCCCAATCGCTGACTTTGAGTTTCTCCTGCAAGTGTTCACTGCGAGAGAGCTTATCCAGTCTGGCGATACAAAAATTCAGTTCAGAAAATATATTCCCTGCAACGGAGGATTCTGCTCGATCATTGGTGAGTATATCAAACCGCAAGTGGAACTTGCTGTGTAGCTCATCCTGCCATTGCTCGGCCAGGTTTCCGGGGCAAACGATCAGACAGCGTTTAATATCGCCGCGCAGGATGAGTTCCTTCAAGAGCAGTCCGGTCATGATTGTTTTCCCTGCGCCAGGGTCGTCGGCAAGCACGAACCGCAGTGGCTGCCTGGGAAGCATTTTTTCATATACTGCCGAGATTTGGTGCGGAAGTGGCTCAATAGAGGACGTATGTACCGCAATGTATGGATCAAACAGATAGGCCAAGTGAATGCGATATGCCTCAGAAACCAGTCTCATGCGATCTGCGTCGGCATCAAAACTCCACGGCAGCGCTTTTTCCTCCAATTCCATATCTGGGGCTTGGTCGGCGTACACCATCTGCTCACTCAAATTGCCGTTAGCATCTTTGTATGTGACCTCAGCAACCATATCGCCATGATGCTTGACCGCCACAATCTCCACAGTCTTGCCGACTTCGAGACCATTGACTTTGCTGCCGACAACAAACTCCTTCAGCTGCACAGCATTTCCTCCTAATTCACTTGGGACGGCAATGTGTAGAAATACCATGGTATTTCTGCCGTTTATTCTTTATTCATGTGTCCACTTGTGAAAGGTAGGGCGCGACACACCCAAAAGTCGTGCAGCTTTGTGCTCTGACAGTTCTCCTGCCGCCCATGCGGCGCAGATAATTTCAAAATTCTCCGGTTTCATGAGTGGAGGTCTGCCGAATTGTATACCTTTGGCCTTGGCCGCCGCAATCCCTTCCATCGTGCGCTGGTAGTTCATGCTGCGCTCCATATGGGCAACATAGGAAAAAATCTGAATGACGAGGTTTGAGATGAACTTCCCAGTGATGTCATCGCCCTGCTTATGGCGCGTGTCGATAAGCGGCATATCCAGGATGACAATGGCGGCATCCTTCTCACGTGTGATGATGTCGAGCTGGTGAATCATCTCCTCGTAATCGCGTCCAAGTCTATCCAGACTTTTTACTACTATCGTATCGCCGCTTGTCAGCCGAGCCATCAGTGCGTTGTAGGCAGGTCGGTCAAAGTCTTTGCCGCTCTGCTTATCGGCGAAAAGACAGTCCTCTGAAATGCCAAAGTTTTCCATTGCCATACGTTGCCGATCCTCGTGTTGGAGGGCAGTAGATACCCTGATATACCCATAAGTGACTCCTTTGTTTGCCGCGCCAATGATAGATGTACCCTTTGCACTGTGAATATTTTTGAGCTTCATTGTGATTCCTCCAATGGTGATAGAATCCAAAACCGTTATTCCTTGATTTTAGAGGAATCCTTAATTGCGTTACATAGTCATACATTTGCGAACAAGTGGAATATTTCTTAAAAATATTTTGTTGTTACTTAATAACACAATAAGAAAATAAAAAAAGCACCGCTGTACGATCTAGCACGGCGGTGGTTGCTTCGGCGCATCAATCTTCATTTATGAGGTATGAAGATTGATGTCACAGGGGAAACAGCTGACCATTTATCTGGGAAATTTATGTTAGGATTTTATTTTCGGCGTTTATGTTTTTTCCGTTGACTGGGATCTGTGTCAGCGGCAGGCTGTGGGGCAGGATTTTTTCGCAGACCGAGCCAAAGGAATATGGTGAGTGCGGCAATACCGAAGGCGAGACTTGTCATCTGCGCACTGGTAAAGAGATTAAGGTATTTTTCTGTGTAATCGCCGCGCAGATACTCAAGGGAAAAGCGCACGAGACTGTAGAGCATGACATAGAGGGCGAAGCATTGCCCGCGCGCATGTCCGCGTGCGCGAAAGATCAGCAGGAGGGCGAAGATAACGATGTCAAGCTGACCCTCCCAGACCTCTGCCGGCCAGAGCGGCTGCGTACCGTAGGTATGGTGGGCAAGGGTGGTTTCAGGGTAGAGAATGCCAAAGCTGCTGCCTGTCGGTGCGCCGAATGCATCTCCATTGAGGAGATTGGCACAGCGCCCCAGTGCCTGTCCAAGGATGAGGGCGGGAGCAACAATATCGAGGAAATGTACGGTATCAAGTTTTTTTCGTTCACTGTAACAGATGCCGACGAGCACACCGAGGAATATGCCGCCTTGGATCGCCATGCCGCCCTGCCAGACATTCAGCAGTTCGGTCAGATGGTGCTGGTAGTAGTCCCAGTCAAAGAAAAACACATCCCATAGACGTGCCCCGAGAAGGCCTGCGATGCCGCAGTAGATGCCAATATCGGGGATATACTTTTCGTAGCCGCGGCCGTCTGCTTTTGCAAGGAAATAGGCGACGCCCGCCGCGAGCAGGATGGAGAGGGAGATGACAACCCCATAGGCGCGGATGGGAAAGTCGTCGACGTAGAAGAGATATTGATGCAAGGAAGCCTGCCTCTCTAGGAAACACGGATAAAATGAAGAGTGTCAGATTCGTGCAGAAAATGTGTGCCAAGATGGCATGGCTGTTTACTCCGCTGCAAAGAGCGGAAGGGATTCGAGAAAGATGATGTCTGTCCGTTTGGCAGCATCGCCCTCGGCGAGCACTGCTGCCTGTCCAATGACCTGCCCACCTGCTTTCGCGGCGAGGGCGGAGAGTGCGGTCATGGAACCGCCCGTGCTGATGACATCGTCGAGGAGGAGTACCTTGCGTCCGGCGATGCGCGCGATGTCGGTATTCATGAGATAGAGTTTCTGTTTGCCCATTGTCGTAATGGATTCGTCCTCGACCCAGATGGGATCTTCCATATACGCTTTGACGGATTTACGCGCTGTGACGTAGTATGGCATGTCGAGTTGGCGTGCTAGTTCTGCTGCGAGTGGGATGCCTTTGGTCTCGGCGGTCATGATGATCTCGGTACCTGTAGGAATCTTTTTCGCAAGTGCGCGTGCGCAGTTTGTGCAGAGTTCAACATCGCCGAGCATGACGAATCCTGCAATGGCAAGATGCTCATTGAGGTTGAGGATGGAAAGAGTACGCGTGCAGCCTGCGATCGTGAGTTCATAAAATCGTTTTGCCATGTTATACCTCTTTACCTAGAAGCCTTTCTCGGTTAGAACCAGTTCCAAAGCATTCAGCACATCGTTTATGTCACTCTCTGTGATGATAAGCGGCGGCTGAAATGCCATAACATTACGGCCGATACCATTCTTACCGACAATATAGCCGCGGTCTTTCAGTGCCTCAAGTACGGCATCGAGTTCTGCTGCGGCGGGCGAGGTGTCTGCGTGGATAAACTCAGCACCAACCATCAGGCCGAGCCCGCGTACATCGCCGATGATGGGATGGCATTTTTGGAGTTCTTCCAGTCCTGTACGCAGCTGTCTGCCGCGCTGCGCAGCGCGGCAGATCAGGTCATGTTCCTTTATATAGCGAAGCACGCTGAGCCCTGCTGTCGTGGAGACGGGATTGCCGCCAAGCGTTGAGGCGCCGGGTTTTGTATAGGTATCAGCAATCTCTGGTGTTGCAATGAATGCACTGATCGGGGCACCGTTGCCAAGCGCCTTTGCCATTGTCATAATGTCAGGGACTATGTCAAAATGCTCAATTGCAAACATCTTTCCTGTGCGTGCGAATCCCGTCTGTACCTCGTCCGCGATGAAAAGTACACCGTAGTGATCGAGAATTTCCTTGACGCGTTTGAAGTAGCCCTTCGGCGGGACGATGATGCCTGCATTGCCTTGTATACTCTCGGCGATAAAGGCGGCGGGATGTCCCGTGGTTGCAGTTTTGATGGTTTCCTCGATCTCATTTGCGCAGGCAAGACCACAGGAGGCGGGGGAGAGCTTCATCGGACAGCGGTAGCAGTAGGGACTGCGAACAAAATGAATGCCGCCGACGGGGGTAGGATCGGTGCGCCACATCGAGATGCCGGTGAGGCTCATAGTGAGTTTTGTTCGCCCATGCAGGCCCCCACGCAATGCGATGAACTCACTGCTGCCAGTTGCGAGTTGGGCAAGGAGTGCAGCGCCCTCGTTCGCCTCTGTACCAGTGGAACAGAAGAAACTCTTTTGGAGGTTTCCCGGTGTTACGTGTGCGAGCTGCTCGGCAAGATTTACGAAATTCTCTGTGAGGTAAATGTTGCAGACGTGTTGGAGCGTGTTCAGCTGCTCTGCAACAGCGGCGTTGATCTCTGGGTTGCAGTGACCGCAGTTGATGACGGAAACGCCGGCGAAGCAGTCAAGATATTTCCTGCCGTCGCTGTCATAGAGGTACTGCATCTCGCCACGCACCATTTGCCGCGGCTGGCTGTAAAAATGACCGAGGCAGGGCATAATATATTTTGATTTTTTTTCAAGGATGGCGTTGGGGCCAATGTATGCTTTCTCGTTTGGGGAGATGGTTCCCATGTATAGAGTACACTTTCTGTTTCAAATAGAATTTCTGCTCTGGCGGAAACGATAGGTGCCGATGCCGAGCGGGCGGGGAGAGATTTCCTTGAGCCGCTCAAAATCGGCTGCGTGGCAGCCGTCTCCGCCCGCTGCGAGCCGGTCGAGTGCTGCGCGGTAGATACGGACGATCTCCGCAGTTTCCTTTGCCGTGTAGTCCTGTGCCTCGATGCGATAGGAGGCAAGGCCGTTCAATTTTTCGAGATAGGGATAAAGGCAGAGATCTTTGGCAAAGTAGATGTGGTTGCGTCCATACTGATCGATACGGATGGCGTGCACACCGCCCGCCTCATCACGAAAGGCATAGTGGACGTCCATCAGTTCAGATTCCGACAGTGCATTGTAATTCGGCAGTGACATTGCGGGGAAATTGTAATCGCAGATCATGGACTCATATGCGCCGTGCACGACCACCTCGATCGGCAGTACGGCGTTTTCGACAATCTCGCGCAGCTGCTGGAAGGAGAGCTCATAGGAAGCCGTTGCCATTGTCATCCCATTCTTTTTGAGGAAGGATGCAGCGAGGTGATTGAATAGGTTGAAGGAATGATCTGCTTGGATGGGGAGTTTCGTGTGTGTTTTGGCGAGCTTGAGTGTGCCAAGATTGCCGACCATGATGCCATCGACGGGCATCGTGTCAAGTGCGGTAAAGAACTGCTCCAACTCGCCGCATTCTCGGCGCATGGTTGTGCGCGGCGTATTGACCACGACACACGTACGCCCTGCGGCACAGCGGATGATTTCCTCGTAGTCGCGGAGTTTCCACGGACGGTGGGGGCGGAATGCCTCGCCGCCAACGTAAATCGTATCTGCGCCGCTCTCGATCGCTGCGCGTGCAGCCTCTGTTGTGCCAACACGCACACTCAGATGGCGGCAGGGTGTGTTCCCTTTTTCTATGGGAGGCTCCGCGCGCAGCACATCGTCCGCAAAGCCCGCCTCCTCAATTGCCTGGCTGAAGAAGCGCGGCTCACGCTCGCCCGTCATGCCGATGTCAATGGCAGTTGGCTGCCCGAAAGCGAATGTCGTCGTGTAGTCGCGCACGCGGTTTTCATAGAGTGTGCGCCACCCTTCCTCGTCTGTTGCATAGCCGTTTGGGTCGGCAATGTAGGCATCAATCGCTTTGCGATAGGTGGAGACAAGACGGGCGATAAACGTGGGAGAGCGCATGCGGCCTTCGATTTTGAAAGAATGGACGCCCGCTTGGATCAGCTCCGGGATGGAGCGGTACATGCACATGTCTTTGAGTGCGAGCTTATAGGGACCCGGGCTGTCCGCATCGAGCACGGCACCTGTCTCCTCGTTGATGAGCGTGAACGGCCATCGGCAAATCTTCATGCAGCGGCCGCGGTTGCCGCTTTGACCAAAGAGCACCCCGGAGTGAATGCACTGCCCGCTCTCAGAGATGCACATATCGCCGTGCATGAAGTATTCCACCTCGATGCCCGTACGCGCGCGAAAGAGTGCAAGCTCGGAGAGGGTCATCTCTCTGCCGACGACGATGCGCGTGATGCCGTACTCCTTGAGTTTTTCGATGGCATGCTCGTTGTGCGTATTCATCATGACGGATGTGTGCAGGGGGATTGTGATGCCCATTTCGTGCACAAGTTCGAGGACGGCAAAGTCCTGTACGAGAATCGCATCCGGACGGATCTCACTGAGATAGGAAAGGTAGTCCCGCAGTGCAGGGAGTTCCTCGTTGCTGATGAGATTGTTCAGTGTAATGTAGAGATGTACGCCGTGTGTATGCGCGTAGTCAACGGCTTCCTTCAGCCGTTTGTCATCAAAGTTAAAGTCGCCCTCGTGGAGCCGCATATTGAAATGTTTGCCGCCGAGGTAGACGGCATCTGCGCCCGCCTCGATTCCTGCCGTCATGGCATCCCATGTACCGGCGGGAGCGAGCAGCTCGACGGATTTACGGTGTAACAGCATGCTGAAAAAACTCCTTTAGGAAATGGAGAAATTGTTGCGGTTGCAATCCATATATTCTCTCCAATCGACTATGATTATAACAGGAAAATCCCTATCTTTCAAATAGCAGAGGTGAGGATGGGCGAACCTTGATATAGGGAACTATATTTTATTTCGCACCTTGTCAAAAAGTGGGACTTGGGGTATATTATACATAGATTTTATTAGATCTGCCAACAACTATAAATTTCATATAGAGTGATTGCCTTTGGCATATATTTTTTATCTTAGATTTATTGTTTCTGATTATTTATTTTTTCTATGTATTTATTTTATAATTTAATATGAAGGAGGTCTGTGCTATGGGAGAGTATGGGAGTCTGGGGATTTATCTTTTGGTGGCGCTGCTTTTTCCTGTGATGGCGCTTGGACCGGCATTCCTGCTTCAGCCGAAGCAGCCGACTCCGCAAAAGTACATCCCCTATGAGTGTGGTGTCGATTCAATTGGCTCGCCGTATGTGCGGTTCCGCGCGGGATATTTCCTCTACGCGCTGCTTTTTATTGTATTCGACATTGAGACGGTATTCCTCTATCCGTGGGCGGTGGAGTTTCGGATGTTTGGACTGTTTGCACTCATCGAGATGTTTGTGTTTGTCGGGCTGCTGTCTTTTGGGCTCGGTTATGCGTGGCGAAAGGGGGATCTGACATGGAGATAGCGGAGCGCGTCCCTGAGAGCCTGCGGCAAAATGTCTTTGTCATTAAGCTCGACCAGCTTCTGCGCTGGGCACATGCAAGTTCCATCTGGCCGCTCTCATCAGGGCTTGCCTGCTGCGCGATTGAGATGATGAGCACGGCGACGGCGCGGTTCGATCTGGCGCGTTTTGGGTACGAGGTGTTTAGACCCTGTCCACGGCAGGCGGATCTCCTCATCGTTGCGGGAACGCTGACATGGAAGATGGCAGAGCCGATTGTACGTCTCTATGAGCAGATGCCGGAACCGAAATACGTCATCGCCATGGGGGCATGCACGATTGCAGGCGGTCCATTTGCGGACTCCTATGCAGTCGTGCCCGGCGTGGACGAGCTGCTGCCGGTGGACGTCTATATCCCGGGCTGTCCGCCGCGCCCTGAGGCACTGATGGACGGTATGCTAAAGCTGCGTGAGAAGATTCTTCATCCTGAGCGCGTTGTGGCCGAGCGTACATACTGGGCGGAGCAGGCGGCAAAGAAGGCGGTGAACGCATGAAGAAGAACTATGTATCTCCGGACGTGCTCGCCGGCATCAAGCGCGCCTTTCCAAATGCGGAGTATGATGCAGAGGCAGAGCGTCCTGTGCTCTATATTGGAGCGGACGAGCTTATCGCGCTGCTGACGTTCCTGCGCGATGACAGTGTGCTGCAGCTGACACGCATGGAGAATTTGACAGCAGTGGACTGGAAGGATCGCTTTGAGATGGTCTATCATCTCTTCGCACCCGTGCCCATGCACTGGCTGACGGTTAAGGTGCAGCTCCCGCATGAGAACCCGATTGTTCCGTCTGCGACGGCGGTATTTCCGGGCGCATCATTCGAGGAGCGCGAGGTCTATGACCTTATGGGAATCTCATTCACGGGACATCCCGATCTTCGGCGCGTGTTCCACCGTGACGATTTTGTCGGGCATCCGCTGCGAAAGGATTTTGTTCCGCCGCCTCCGCCAACGATCCCACGCATACAGAAGGAGGCGTTTTGATGCCGAGAACCGAAACCTATACGCTGAATATGGGACCGCAGCACCCATCAACGCATGGGGTCTTGCAAGTGCAGCTCGAACTCGACGGCGAGCGCATCGTCAAGGCGACGCCCATTATGGGCTACCTCCATCGCGGCATTGAAAAGCTGCTCGAAGATCGGACATATGTGCAGGGGCTTCCGTATACAGACCGCCTCGACTACGTTTCTGCGATGAACAACAACTTTGGCTATGCGCTTGCGGTCGAGGAGCTGGCAGGGATTGAGACGACGCGGCGTGCAGAGTATATCCGCGTCATCATGGCAGAGCTGAACCGCATCAACAGTCATCTGATTTTCATTGGGACGCTTGCCAATGATCTGGGCGCCTCCACAGGTATGCTGTACTGTTTCCGCGACCGGGAGAAGATTCTCGACATTTTCAACCTCGTCTGCGGGGCACGCCAGACATTTCACTACATCCGCATCGGAGGAGTAAAGGAAGATCTCACACCGGAGGCTGCTGTCATGATACACGCGTTTCTCGATGAGGTTCCACTATTTCTCGATGAGTACAATCGCCTTCTGACGGGCAATGAGATCTTTGTGCGTCGTATCGTTGGTGTTTCATCAATGACGACAGAGGAGGCGCTCCGCTGTCATATGACAGGGCCCAATCTGCGTGCGACGGGGCTTGCCTTTGACCTGCGCAAGGTAGATGGTTACAGTGTCTATGATGAGTTCAATTTCGATGTCCCCATCGGGAAGAACGGCGATAACTGGGATCGCTATATCGTTAAGCTGAACGAGATTACAGAGAGCGCGAAGATTATCCGCCAAGCAGTCGATGGACTGCCGGAGGGTGATTTCATGGGCAAGGTACCCAAGATCATCAAGCCGCCCAAGGGTGAGGTGTTCAGCCGTACAGAGGGCACACGCGGGGAACTGGGCTTTTACATCGTGAGCGACGGCACAACAAAGCCGTACCGCATCCACATCCGCCGTCCCTCGTTTGTCAATATGCAGGGGCTTGATGCCATGTGCCGCGGCATGCTCATCGGCGATTCGGTTGCTGCGTATTCCTCCATTGACCCCATCATGGGTGAAGTGGACTGTTGAGGGGGGAGGCAAATGATGGAACAATCCCTGCTGGCATCCCTCGCGCATGTGCTGCGCGAAATGATCTATTCTATCGTCCCAATTTCGCTTGTTGTAGATCTCGTATTGACATTTGTCGGTATTGCGGCGCTCCTTGGCATCATCTCAATGGCGGCAATTGTATTCACGTACACCGAGCGCAAGATCTGTGCATTTATCCAGGTGCGCATCGGTCCCAATCGCGTGGGCGGCAGGTTTGGACTGCTGCAGCCCGTTGCGGATATGCTGAAACTCATGAGCAAGGAGGATATTATGCCCGCAGGTGCGGACAAGGCGGTCTGGGTACTTTCTCCCGCGCTGCTCTTTGTGCCTGCGGCGCTTGCTTACGCTTTCTTCCCGTTCGACGCGGGCGCGGTACTCGTAGATGTAAACGTAGGGGTGTTTCTCCTATTCGCCGTTACAGGACAGGCGGTGCTGCCCTTTCTCATGGGCGGTTATGCGTCCAACAATAAGTATTCGTTCATCGGCGGGATGCGCATTGTCGGACAGATGCTCAGCTATGAGGCTCCGCTGCTCTTTTCACTCCTTGGCGTCATCATGCTGACCGGCTCGCTTCGTCTCGATGATATTGTGCAGATGCAGGCAAACACGGGCTGGTTCATCTTTATACAGCCGCTTGCGTTTATAATCTTTTTGATTGCGGTTGTCGCTGAGACGAACCGCACGCCGTTTGATCTCGTGGAGGGCGAGTCAGAGATCATCGCAGGGCCGTTTACCGAGTATTCGGGGATGCGTTGGGCGTTGTTCTTTCTCGCGGAGTATGCGAACCTCCTCACGGCGGCGATTCTCGCGACAACATTCTTCCTCGGCGGGTACAGCGGACCTTCATTTTTGCCGGGCTTTGTCTGGTTCGGGGGCAAAGCGCTCCTTATGGTGCTGTTTATCATGTGGCTGCGTTGGACGTTCCCACGCACGCGTGTGGATCAGATACTGACATTCGGCTGGAAGGTACTCGTGCCACTCTCTATTCTCAATGTTTTCCTCACCGGGGTTGGTATGTATATATTCAGCATCGTTTAGGGGGTGCTCACGTGTTTGGAAAAGGGCTATTAACAGGCATGAGCGTCACATGGAAGCATCTTTGGGGCAAGAAGGAGACGTTCTGTTACCCGGAAGAAAAACTTCCAATGACGGATAATTTCCGTGGAGGCAATCTCGCGATGGATTGGCGTGTCTGCATCGGGTGTTCCATGTGCGCGAATGCGTGCCCAAACAAGGCGCTGGATCTGACGATTGTACAGGATGCGAAGAAGAAGCGTCATATGCAGTACTATATTCATAAATCCGGACGCTGTCTCTATTGTAATCTCTGCGTGGAGGTCTGTCCGGTAAAGACGCTTGTGTGGGACAAGGATTATGCCATCTCCACGTGGAGCAAGGAGACGATGACCCACGACGCGATGACGGATGCAGATCGCGCTGATCTCGCCGAGTTCCTCGCACAGGTTGAGGTTCAGGCAGCGGAGGAAAAGGCACAGAAAGAAGCTGCAGCAAAGGCAAAAGCCGAGGCAGAGGAAAGAACGAAAGCCGAAGCCGAAAAAGCTGCGGCGAAAAAACCGGCAGCAGAAGTGGGATCAACGGAAAATCCTTCTGCTGAAACCAAAGCAGCAGAGGGGGAGACGAATACGCGGGAAGGAGGGACGACATGAGCATCATTTTTTATTTCCTCGCAGCGGTGACGGTCATCGGTGCGCTCGGTGTCGTTCTTTCGCCGAATGTAGTGCACAGTGCGTTGTTCCTCGTGCTCTCCTTCATTGGTGTCGCGGCGATTTACTTTTCTATCGGAGCGGAGTTTCTCGGTGCGGTGCAGCTGATGGTCTACAGTGGGGCGGTCGCTGTCCTCATCGTCATGGCAATCATGCTGACGCGGCGCGACTCGATGGCGCAGTCCAATCCGTCGCAGAAACTCTTTCGACGCATCGTGGCGGGGATGCTCGCAGGCATCTTTTTCTTTCTCATAGCTCTTGGTATTTCTATTGCGCCTCTGCCGGGCGGGGCACTTGCCGCACCGACAGGGGCACAGGAGATCGCGCGGCTGATGCTTGGGACATATGTGCTGCCGTTTGAGATTGTGGCAGTATTGTTGCTCGCCGCGATGGTCGGTGCACTTGTTCTTGCCAGAGGAGGAGATGCGGCATGATTGGACTTACGGATTTGCTCGTTTTTGCAGCCGTGCTCTTTTGCATTGGTCTTTATGGGCTTCTCACGCGGCGCGGCATCATTCCCATTTTGATGTGCGTGGAGCTTATGCTGAATGCAGTCAATATTAACCTCATTGCATTTGACCGCTTCTACGCGCACAATACGGAGGGTCAGCTGATGGCACTCTTTTCGGTTGCGGTCGCAGCTTCGGAGATTGCCGTCGGGCTCGCGCTCGCATTCCGTCTGTATAGGCTTCGCTTTACGACGAATGTGGATGAAGTGGATGCACTTAGAGATTAGGGGAGAGATATGTTTACATTTGCACTGACGCATGCCTATCTGATTCCCCTGTTTCCGGCGCTTGCATTTCTCATCATCGGGGCGTTTACACGCAGGGAGAAGAAACTTTCGGCGGCAATTGCAGTCTGTATGATGTCGCTTGCATTCGTGTTCTCTGTGGTCGTTGCACTTGCTGTTATGAATAATCAGATCACGATGAGCGATCCCTATGTGATGAAGACACTTTGGGCCAAGGTTGGCGGCGTGGAGATTGTGATGGGTGTGCTCATTGACCCACTGACGGCGATGATGCTCGTCATTGTGACACTCGTTTCCTTGCTTGTCTATATTTACTCGGTCAGCTATATGGATCATGAGGCGGGCATGGGGCGATTCTTTGCGTTCATCTCGCTGTTCTCGGCGGCGATGCTTGGGCTTGTCGCTTCGGTCAATTTCCTCCAGCTCTATGTGTTCTGGGAGGGGGTCGGGCTTTGCTCCTATTTGCTGATCGGCTTTTATTATGAAAAGGCTTCTGCGTATGAGGCGGCGAAGAAGGCGTTCATCACGACGCGCATCGGTGATTTCGGCATGCTGCTCGGCATTCTGCTCGTTCAAATCACATTTGGTACGATGGACTTTATCGAGCTGCGCATGCTTGTACCGCCCTATGTTCTCCTTGCAGGGACGGGGTTTTTGACCGTTATTGGTCTGCTCCTCTTTATGGGACCTATCGGAAAATCGGGGCAGTTCCCGCTCCACGTTTGGCTGCTCGATGCGATGGAGGGACCGACACCCACATCAGCACTCATCCATGCGGCGACGATGGTCGCAGCGGGTGTTTTTCTCGTCGCGCGCGCCTTCTTTATCTTTAGTGAATCGCCCGTGGTGATGGATTTTATTGCAGGGCTGGGTGCCTTTACAGCACTCTTTGCCGCGGTCATTGCCGTCACGCAGCGGCGGTTCAAGGCGGTGCTTGCGTATTCGACCATCAGTCAGCTCGGCTATATGATGATGGCAGTCGGTGTGGGAGCATTCTCTGCTTCTATGTTTCATCTCATGACACATGCGTTTTTCAAGGCAATGCTCTTTCTATGTGCAGGTGCTGTCATGCACGTCCTGCATGAGGAAGCAGATATTACGAAAATGGGTGGTCTATGGAAAAAGATGCCGTTGACCTTTGCTGCGATGGTGATTGGCGTACTTGCAATTTCCGGGATTCCGCCGCTGTCCGGATTTTTTTCAAAGGATGAGATTCTTGCGGCAGTTCTGCACGCGAGTACACCGCTTTATATCATGGCGATGGGAACCTCCTTTTTAACTGCATTTTATATGGCGCGGCTCCTCATTGTGGCATTTCTTGGTGAAAGCCGCAGTCCGTACGAGGCACATGAGGTAGACGCATATATGCGTTGGCCGCTGGTAATTCTTGCACTGCTTACACTTGTGAGCGGTATATGGGGCTATTTTGGTGGGTTCTCTCTTTGGATCCATGCGGGTATTCCGCATCATATGTCGATGGACTATGCCGTCGCAGGGACGAGCACAGTGCTCGCACTTACAGCCTTTGCCGCAGCGTATCAGATTTACGGAAGACATAAATTTCGTGCGGTCATGCAGCAGAGAAGCTTCGGATTTCTTTATAAGGTGGTTTATCATAGATTCTATATCGATGAATGCTATGATTATTTTCGTGAGAGGTTCGTCTATGGCACGGCACGCATCCTGCGGTGGATTGATGAAAATATTTTCGACGGTGCGATGTATGGGCTTGGTGTCTATGCGCTCACTACGAGTGATCTTCTCACGGAGTCCGCGAATGGGCAGGCACAGCGCTATGTTGTTATATTTTATGCGGGTGCTCTGATTCTCCTGTGCTATGCGCTCTACTGGGCAGTGCAGGTCATTGCATACTGGGGAGGTGGGCTGAAGTGATGAGGCTTCCAATTTTGTCGCTCATTCTCCTCACACCGCTTGCAGCAGCGTTCATCATCACGCTGCTGCCGGGGCGGCTGCACGATGCGATTCGGCGACTCTCTGCACTAGCCATGACAGGTGTAACGTTTCTCACGCTCTTTGTCTATGCGGACTATGATATGGTGCGCGGGGGAATGCAGTATACGGAATACATCCCATGGATCACAGATCTTGGGGTGGCATATTCTCTGGGCGTGGACGGTATATCACTGCCCATGCTGCTTCTTTCCAGTGTCGTGGGGCTTGCCACCGTATTCAGCTCGTGGAACATCGAGAAGCGGGTCAAAGAATATTTTGTTCTCCTGCTCATTGTGATTGCGGGTGTTTCAGGATCGTTCCTCGTACGGGATCTCTTTTTCTTCCTCGTGCTCTGTGAGATGGTCGTAATTCCTGCGTATCTCATGGTGCTCATTTGGGGCTCGTCGGAGCGTGTCTCAAAGGAGCATGCGGCAATGAAGATGACGATTTTCCTGCTGATTGGTTCCGCCTTCATGCTTCTCGGAGTACTTTTGCTCTATGTGAGTGCGTATGATGCGGGGATGCGGACATTCGACTTTGCGGCGCTTGCAGCTGCCTCGCTTATGGGGTATATTTCGTGGGAGGTGCAGGTGACGGCATTCTTCCTGCTGCTCATTGGATTTGGGGCACATCTTTCCATGTTCCCGCTGCACATCTGGTCGCCTGATGGCTATTCAGAGGCACCGACGGCAATTTCTATGATCAATGCGGGGGTACTGAAAAAGGTTGGAGGCTATGCACTCATCCGCATAGGGCTTTTTGTTCTGCCGCTTGGAGCCAAGTTCTGGGCGCCTGTTATTGCGATACTCGCGGTAGTGGGCGTTATCTACGCCTCCTATATTGCACTTGCGCAGCGCGATATTAAGTATATGATTGCATATTCCTCTGTATCTCATATGGGCTATGTCCTGCTCGGTTTTGCGGCGCTGAACGCTATCAGCATCAGCGGTGCGGTTGCCTATATGGTAGCACATGGCATCATGCTTGCACTCTTTTTCTCACAGGTTGGCTACGTATATGAAAAGACAGGTCTGCGCAGCGTGGAGAAGGTGCGTGGGCTTGCGCATTCTATGCCGCACATCACGGTCGGATTTATGCTTGCAGGACTTTGCTCGCTTGGTCTGCCCGGGCTCATCGGTTTTGTTCCGGAGTTTACGATTTTTGTTGGCGTGATGGGAACCTATCCTGTACTTGCTGTTCTTGCAATCTCCGGCATTGTGTTCACGGCCTTCTACATTCTGCGGATGCTCGCACATGTCCTGTTTGGTCAGGAGCGCGCACAGCTTGTAAATATATCGGATGCAAGGCAGCTTGATATTGCGCCGCTCGTTGTGCTTGGCATCGTTCTCGTCGGTCTTGGCGTATTCCCTGGTCTTTTGATGAATGTTGTAGACACAGGGGTCGCACCACTTACGCCATTCTTTGAAATCATTCAGGATGCGCCAACGATTTTAGGGGGTGGAGACTGATGATGCAGCATATGAATTTTGCAGCGATCTCCATTGAAATCGGCATCGCCGTATTGATGGCGGCAGTGCTTGTTTTTGACCTCGTGATGAAAAAGGATGCGCCGCGCAGCTCCCTTGCATGGCTGACGACAGCAGGGTTACTGGGAGTGCTTGCGCTTGCGGTGGGGATGTATCCGCCTGAGGGCGGTGCAGCGGGCTTCTATGCAGGGCTTTACATTGTTGATGGGTACGCGATGTTCTTTAAGATCTTATTTATCATCGGTGTCCTTTTGACTATTGCATTTGCAGCGGATTATGTAGAGCATATTATGCAGCATCGAGGAGAGTTTTACTTGCTCCTGCTCTCTGCGCTGCTCGGCATGTGCGTCCTTTCCTCGGCGAACGATCTCATGACAGCGTTTGTCGGACTGGAGCTGATGACGATTTCGTTCTATGCGCTCACAGCAATCCGTACGGATGCATCACTTTCGGCAGAGGCAGGCATCAAATATCTCATTTTTGGCTCCGGATCAACAGCAGTGCTGCTTTACGGTATGAGCCTTGTCTATGGCATGACGGGGACAATGGTGTTTCAGAACATCGCGCAGGGACTTGGACTTATGCTCTCCCTGGGACTGATTGGCGTGGTTTTTATCCTTGCAGGTTTTTTCTTCAAACTCTCCATCATACCATTTCACCTCTGGGCACCGGATGTCTATGAGGGGGCACCTGCACCCGTAACAGCGCTGCTCGCTATGTGCTCAAAGGCAGCGGGCATTGCTATTCTCTTGCGCGTTCTCTTTGTGGCATTCCCGTTTCTATCCGTATACTGGGCGCATCTGCTCGCCGTGCTTGCGGGCGTCTCAATGATCGGGGGCAATCTCATGGCATTTCGCCAAACGAACATCAAGCGCATGCTTGCGTATTCGTCGATTGCACAGGCAGGTTATATGATGACTGCGATGGTTGCAGCGAATGCGGCAGGAGGCAAGGCGGTGCTTTTCTACGCGATGGTCTATGTCTTTGCCAATGTTGGTGCATTTGTTACCGTTTCCTATCTTGAGATGAAGCGCGGGGATGCAGATATGGACAGCGTGCGCGGACTCGCCAAGGAATCGCTGTTTCCCGCGGGCATCCTTATGGTTTCTCTGCTCACCATGGCGGGCATTCCACCGACAGCGGGCTTTGTCGGGAAGATCTATATTTTCTCCGCCGCGATTGACGCAGGTTACCTCTGGCTTGCAGGTGTAGGCTTTGTCATGTCGATGATGTCCGTCTACTACTATCTGCTTGTCATCAAGGAGATGTTCTGCGATGTCTCTGTCGAAGAAACGGGTGCCAATGAGCCGCTACACTTGCCGTTTCCGGCATATGCTGCGGGCGTTCTTTCCGTTCTCTTTGCACTCGTGATTGGCATTTGGGCAGAACCGCTCTCGATTTTCAGCAATGTCGCCATCTATACATTTATGCGGTGAATACAAAAACGCCCGACGAAAATCGTCGGGCGTTTGCTTTTGCTGTATATACGTTATCTCATGTCATCCAGTATGAGGTCTTCTCCATCCTTGAAGAGCATGTATTTAGAAAGTGTCTCTTGGAAGTTCTCCAAATCGGAGGGCATCCACTTCCCTTTGTTTTTGTCCTTAGTGACTTCCACTTCAAAGGACTGCTGACCCTGGACTTTGGCATTCGTTATTTCTCGTGCCATCAGATTGAGGTAAGCGGTAGCGACCTTGTCCAGTGCTTTGGGATCATTTTCATCGATCCCGAGTTTTGTCATTTCAGCTTCAAAATTCTGGATTGTGGCACCCAATACAGCCATATAGTCGATGTAGTCGGTCGTAATCTTGACCTTAGCGGAGTTTTCACTCTTGGAAACAGTTTCTGCCTTAAACTTCAGCTCTTTGAGCTTATCATCCATCGCTTTTTGGAGCGCATCCAGTGACTCTTTGCTGGGGGCTCCATCTTCCACCGAAATGCTCTTTGAGATTGTGTCCGCGAACTTTGTGCCGACGGAAGCCGCTTCCTTATCCGTCAGTTTAAAGTCTTTAGCCGCGGCGGCATCTCCGTGACCGACTGCCTCCGAGAGTTTCTGGAGATCGACATGTGGATCATTTCCACCGCAGCCCGCAAGTGCCACAGAGGAAAGGAGAACAAGGCACAGTGCCAAGAGAATTTTAGTCATCGCAGAGATAGGGGTGTTCATCGTGGTTCCTCCTTCAAGTACAGCATGAAGTTTTTCCGGCAGTGAGGGAATCCGACCCTCCTTTCCTAGAAAACTTATATTCTAAATGTTAGCATAAAGAGGGTCAAAATTCAATGTAAAATCATATATCCCAATGCAGCTGCGCGGGATTCGGTGTAGCGCGGTCTACTTCGCGCAGAATCCATGCGGCATTTTCATGTGCTGCCGCAAAGGCATCTGCGAGCAGCTGTTCGTATGCGGGCGGTATTTCCATCGCGTGCAGCGCCATGTGCATATAGTCTTTTGCGATGAGGACGACGCCGCGCTCGGCAGCGAGATGTGCCTTGAAACGATATCCGTAGTAGAGATAGCTGTTGTGCGGTACAGCGTCCTCCAGCCCGGTGAAGGCATCAATGCGCTCGTTTACTTCTGCTTCTGCTTCCTCTGTCATATGCAGTTTGTGCATGAGGTTCCATCGATCTGCCCAGAGTTCTCCGCGGAGGATATATTTATAGAGAAAATCTGTCGATTCGGCACATTCAATCGCCATGTTGATATGTTCGAGTGCTGCCTCTTGTGTCTCTTTATCCTCTCGTTCAAGCGCACTAAGCCCTTGCAGAGCATAGACTTTTTCCTCCACATCCTGTGCATATTCTTCGTTTGGCTCAGCATCTAGGACACTTTGAAAGAGTTCGAGTGCGTCTGCGCGGTGCTTTGGCATCTGTGCGAGAAAGTGAGCAAGTCGTGCGCGTGCATGCCAGTCGTCCTTGCCGCCTGCAAAGAGATCATGAGGCGGCGCCGCCTCATTCAGCCGGTGCAGGACAATATGGATGAGTTTGTGAAATGTTTCATGCGTCATAATTCTATCACCTGTTTCATCTTGCTGAGCAGCGGGAGGTCATGTGTGATGACGATCAGCGTGCGCCTTTTTGCATCCAGTGAGGCGAGAATACACTCAATCAGGCGTGCAGCGCGCATAGCGTCCAGTCCTGCCGTTGGCTCATCGAGGAGCAGAATCGGGGCGCAGGATGCAAGCGCAAGGGCTGTGAGGAGGCGGCTGCGCTGCCCACCCGAGAGGCGGGAGGCATTTGTACCAAGAGGCTCATCCAGCCCCGCAGGCAGTGCCTTGATGACGTCGGCAAGCTGCGCTGTGTCAAGAGCTTCCCACATCTCTATTTCAGAGATGACACCATGGAGGCGGAGGAAATTTTCCCGTACGGATGCACTGAAGAGATAGCTGCCTTGCAGGGATGCGCCAAAGAGGGCGCGCGTATCTGTGGGGGAATATGCGGTATGTGCGTTCCCGCAATAGCGCAGAATACCCTCATCGACTTCCCACAGCCGCAGAAGGAGACTTGCCAGTGTGGTTTTGCCGGCGCCGCTCTCTCCGATGATGGCAGTATGTTCTCCGCGGTGTATGCGAAACGAGAGATCATGCAGGATGGGGATGTCCTTTTGATAGCTGAATGAGATATGATCTGCCTGTATAAGGGGGACATCATCGGCACAGATGCTTTGCGGGGCAGTACCCTCTGTCATGACAGACAGGTGCTCTGTCATGATATGGCGACCGGCGCGCAGCGCCTCTGTTAAGCCAAGAAGTGCTGCGGGCAGCGGGCGATATTCGGAAAGGACTGCCTCTAATACGAGCACCCAGACAGCATACTGAACGCCGGTCAGTGCGCCGTGCATGACATGGGGAATCAAAAGCAGGATGAGCAGTACCCATCCCGTGACACGCAGCAGATCAAGGAGTGTAAAGAAACGGTCACGTCGGTTGTGACGGCATCCCTGCTCGTATTGGAATGTTTCAGCTGAGGCCGATAGGATATGTTTTGCTTGGGAGATGGTTCCTGCAGCATGAAGTTCTGTACGCCCCTCTGTGAGATCCAGCAGAGATTCGCGGTATGCGGCGCTTTCTGTGCGCAGCTCCTGCTCTTGCAGGAGTAGAGGGGGCAATGTGAGATGGAGAACATAAAGGAGTGCGACAACACATGCGCCCAAAGGGCTCAGCGTCAATAGTGCTGCACAGGTAAAGGCTGTGAGCAGTCCTGCGATGAGTGGCTGCGGTGCAGTGCGTAAATAGAAGTCGCGTAGTGTATCGCAGCCTGTGAGGAGATCGTGCAGGAAGGCGCCCTCATGGATATTTCCTGCACGCAGCGGGATCTCCTGAACCGCACGTTGGTAGGTTGCCTGCTGCAGCTCCTCATAGCAGGAAAAGGCGAGGCGATGAGACAGGAGCCGATCGAGGTAACGAAAGACGGCCCGCCCAATGCCGCATGCGCGAACGCCCGTGACACCAAGAGTGAGCGCTGAGAGCGGCGGCTGTAATGCGGCGCTTGCAATGATCCACGCGGCTGCGCCAATGAGTGCAATACCGGAAGCAGCAGCAAGGATTCCGGCGAGCAGAGCAGGAACTGCCTTACTTGGTGCTGCAAGGGCGAGGAGACGAAAGAGTATCTGCTGTGATCTCATAGGTCACCTCTTAGTGCAATGACATGGTCGGCCCATGCGCTGACTGCCGGGCGATGTGATGTTAGAATCAGTGTTCGGCGGTGGGCGAATGCGCGCAGCCCTCCCAGTACGCGTGCCTCTGTTTCACCATCAAGCCCTGCTGTGACTTCATCTAGCAGGACAATGGGGCGTGCTTGAAAGAATGCACGGGCAAGTCCCAGGCGGTGCCTCTCTCCCGCAGAAAGAGGGTGCCCGCCCGCCCCGAGCAGCGTATCAAGACCGCGCGGAAGTGTGCGCAGAAAGTCACCGAGTGCAGACAATTCAAGCGCTTCGATGATGTCGCGTTCTGCTGCCTCCCTTTGCCATAGGCTGATATTATCTCTCAGCGTCGCACCGAATATATGCGGTTCCTGCGGTACATAGCTGATAAGAGCTTGGCGTGTTTCTTCCGAAAGGCGCGCGAGATCGAACGCATTTCCTGCGCCTGCACCATCTGTCAGGTGAATCACGCCCTCTGCCGGAGAGAGCTGACCCGCGAGCAGGAGGAGCAGGGTGGATTTTCCGCTGCCGCTCACGCCGGTCAGTACGGTCGATTTTCCTGCGGGAAATTTCAGTGAAAGATCTGTCAAGACGAATTCTTTCGTGAGAGGGTAGCGGTAGGATAAATGTTCTGTACGCACCTCGGGCGGTGTTAGGATGCGGTCGCGTGTCCCATATGATGGTGTTGGAATATCAAGATAGGGCAAGAGTGCCTCCTCTGCGGTCTTTGCCTCCATGGCAGCGTGAAATGCGATACCGCCCTCGCGCACCGGTTGATAGAACTGTGGCGCGAGAATGAGGACAAAGAATGCTGCCCTAAAGTCGAGCAGCCCATCCAGGAGACGAAGACCGATGGAAACTGCAATCAGCGCAATAGAAAGCGTTGTGATAAGTTCTAGGGCAAATGACGAAACAAAGGCCAGACGCAGTACAGACATCGAAGCTTCGGCAAAGGAGCGGCTCATACACCGCAGATGTACGCCCGCATCCCCTGTGCGGCGAAAGATCTTCAGCGTCATTGCGGCGCGCACCAATTCGCCGAATCCCTCTGTCAATGCACCCATCTTGTCCCACTGCCGCTCGCTGGCGCGCCGTGTTGCCCGGCCGATGAGGTAGAGCAGGAACGGCGCTATTGGCAGTGTTGCGAGAAAGAGCAGTGCTGAAAGCGGATCGACTACAGCAGATATCACAAGGATCAGCGGGATGAGTACAATGCCTGCAATCATCGTCGGCAATACGGTATGAAAATACTGGTCAAGCGCATCGACACGCTCTAATGCAAGGGTCAGTATGCCGGCTGTCCGCTGCTTTGCGGTGAGCAGAGACGCATGCAGTGCCTTTCGGCAGGAAAGGCGTGCGATATGAGAGAGCTGCTGTTCGATGTGTCCTTTGGGAAGGCGCAGGAGCGCCATAAACAGGGTGCACAAAAACAGCATCAGAATCTCTGATGCTGTTTCGCGCAGCCCACCTCCATGCATGAATACCATATCCACAATGGAGGCGGTTTTCCATGCAGCGATGATGATGAGTATGCCATGCAGCAGCTCGATCGCCGCACGCATGAAAACCATATGTCTTTGTATTTGAAGTGTGTGCAGGAGAATGCGTTTTTTCATCACTGGTCATCAATACGCATGATGTCCCGTATCATCCGGGGAAATGCGTTTGCGGAAAATATAATATGTCCAGATCTGGTAAGCGAGAACGACGGGGACAAGGAGCGCCGCCGCAATCGTCATAATGGAGAGTGTATACTCTGTAGATGCGGCATTTCGGATCGTCAGGCTCCAGCCGGGATTGAGGCTTGATACCATGAGACGCGGAAATAGTCCTGCGAAGAATCCGACTGTTGTGCCTACGATGGCAAGCCCGCCGAGAATAAACGCCCCCTTGTACGCACGCTGATACATTGCAAAAAGACCTGCAACAAAGAGCGCAGCAGAGATGATGAGTGCACCGGCTGCGACAGGACTTGCATAGAGATCCGTTTCAACATAGGTGAGGATCATGCAGGTCACATAGAGAAGCGCTGCAGCAACACCGAACTTCAGCCCAAATATCCGCGCACGTGAGAGGAGATAGGGATCTGTGAGACGCAGTGTCAGAAAAGATGCTCCATGGAAGGCAAAAACGCATAGGAAAGCAGCACCGCCGACCACGGTGTAGGGGGTCAGAAGATCGGCAAAACTGCCTTGGTAGACCATGTTCGCACCGATGGGAAGCCCTGCAATCAGATTCGTGACAACGACACCCCAGAGGAATGCAGGAATCACACTGCCAAAGGTGATGACATTTGACCAAGTGCGCTGCCACTTTTCATCTGTGCGCTGATGGCGGAATTCAAATGCAACAGCGCGCAGAATGAGCGCAACAAGCATGAGGAACAACGCGATGTAGAAGGTGCTGAACAGTGTTGCATAGACATGTGGAAAGGCAGCGAACATGGCGCCGCCCGCCGTAATCATCCAGACCTCATTGCCGTCCCAGACAGGGCCAATGGTGCGGATCAGCTGACTGCGGTCCTTCTCATCATTTGAGAGGAACTGGAGGAGCATACCGACACCGTAATCAAACCCCTCCAGGAAGAAAAATCCTGTAAAGAGAACGACGATCAGCACAAACCAGAGAACATTGTAATCCATTACTGACTCCCTCCTTCAAGCGCAGGGGTGATCTGTGTGCGGCGGATAAAGCGGAAGGCGATGTAAATTGCTGTGATGATGAGCAGCAGATAGAGCACAGTGAATCCGAGCATTGTAAACCAGATCTCGCCTGGCGTGAGATTCGGAGAAACGCCGTCTATGGTCTTTTGCAGCCCCATGACCAGCCAAGGCTGACGTCCCATCTCTGCAACAATCCAACCCGCAGAGTTTGCAATGAACGGTATGACGATCAGCCATGGCAGTGCGTGGAGCAGCGTGCGTGCGGACATGAGGCGATCCTTTTTCGTCAGATAGAGTACCAGGAATGCGACGAGCATCATGAAGAACCCGGCGCCCACCATGGCACGGAAAGAGTAGAACAGCATCGTTACGTGCGGACGATAGTCCCCGGGACCATGCTTTGCCACGGCCTCCGTCTGCAGATCGTTGATGCCGCGCACCTCTCCGGAGGGGCGGTCATGTACCATAAATGAGAATAGATAGGGAATGGTGATTTCAAAATCGTTGCGTCCGGCTTCCATATTTGGGTAGGCGAGGACGGCAAACGGTGCGGGATCTTCGGTCTCCCACAGAGCCTCCATCGCGGCAAGTTTCATCGGGCTTGCCTCAGCAAGGTACTGTGTATGGAAATGACCGCTGGCAATCACGCCAAAGACACCGACAATCGTGTAGAGTGCACCTGCGCGAATCGCCTGTGTAAACGCATGGCGTGACTGTTCATCATGGATCAGCTTCCATGCAGAAACGGCAATGATGACAAAGCCCGCCGTTGTGATTCCGGCGAACAGGGTATGCGACTGCTCTCCCAGGATATAGGGGTTCGTGATAAGTTCGGTAAAGCTTGCCATCTCTGCACGTCCGCCCGAAATCGTATAGCCCACGGGATGCTGCATAAAGGAGTTCGCGACGAGAATCCAGAACGCAGATAAATTGCTGCCGAGTGCGACCAGCCAAATACAGGCACAGTGGACTTTCTCCGGCAGTTTGTCCCAGCCGAAGATCCAGATGCCAAGGAAAGTTGACTCCAGGAAGAATGCCGTAAGCGCCTCAAGAGCAAGGGGGGCACCAAAAATATCTCCCATGAAACGAGCATACTCCGACCAATTCATGCCGAATTGGAACTCTTGGACAAGACCTGTGGCGACACCCATTGCAAAATTGATGAGAAAGAGTGTGCCGAAGAAATTCAGCAGCTTTCGACAGGTCTTCTTCCACTCCGGTCGCTTCGTCCGCACATAGCACGTTTCAAGCAGTGCGACGAAGATCGCCATGCCGAGCGTGAGCGGGACGAAGAGAAAGTGATAGATGGTCGTGATTGCAAACTGCCATCGCGACAGCAGCACTTCTTCCATTTCCAAACCCCTCCTAAAA